>JGI11705J14877_10000053_pt1 | contig 67493 bp, 64 predicted proteins | sample Etolaghawater15m_FD_14877 | JGI IMG/M metagenome (IMG submission 14877) | reverse complement strand
TTTTCATGGACACATTACACAAACCAACCAAACCTTAATCATGAAAAAAACAGCAATGTTAATCGGTCTTGCAGCCGTACTCGGGTTCTCGAGCAACGCGCAGGCAGTAGACTGGAACTGGAAAGGCGATCTTCGTTACCGTTACCAGTCAGCATACCATGACTCGGTTCCAACTGATACCGAGCATTCCGCTGACAAGCATCGTATCCGTTTCCGTATGGGTGCCGACATGTGGATCAACGAAGAGCTTAGCTCTGGTTTTGAAATCAGGACTGGATCAGGTGCTACCTCCGGTAACTCAACCCTCGATGGCGCTTTTGGTGGCGAGACCATCTCTCTGAGCGAAGCCTACTTTGATTACCATCCGATGGTCTTCAATGGTGATGTCAGCTTCCTTTTCGGTAAGCGCTATTCCAAAGAGACGCTCGCCGTGATGGATGACCTCATCTGGGATGGCGATGTCACCCTCGAGGGTATCACTGTTCGCTACGGCAAGGATGCGAAAGGTAAAGAGAAGGCCGGTCTTGAGGCTGCTGCCGGTTATTATGTCTATGATGAATCCGTTGATGATACCTATATCCTCGCAGCTCAGCTCTCCTATAAAGGCGAAGTCAGCAATCTGGGTTACCAGGTTGGTTCCTCGTATTATGACTACGCAAAGTTCAATGGTGCCAATACGCTCGATTACAACATCGTAGAGCTCTTCGGTAATGTTGGTGGGAAGGTCTCCTCGCTCCCGTGGAAGACTTATGTGCAGTATGCCTTCAATACCGCTAAGAACTCGGAATTCTCCGGCATCACTGATGGTGAGCGCGCTGCCTACCTCGTTGGAGCAAAACTCGGGAAGGCCAAGAAACCTGGTCAGCTTGAAGGTTCTGTCGAGTACTTCCGTATCGAGGAAGACGCTGTGAACCCCGATATGACTGACAGCGATCGCGGCGATGAACTTACGGCTACCAACATCAAGGGCTGGAAACTCTCTGCCAAGTATGCTCTGATCCAGAACATGACGCTGGGCGTTAACTACTTCCGTACGAAGTATATTAACGATACGGACTACACCGATGCCCAGGATCTCCTCCAGCTCGACGCTGTCGTGAAGTTCTAATCACTTTGTGTGTTGTTCTTTCGTGTGTGCTGTTCTTTCTTCGTCAGGTTGTGTGGTTGGCCTGCAAGGCTGCCTCTGCTCCGGCAGGGCAGCCTTTTTTTTAAAGGGCTGACTGCCGGGCTGTGACGGAACACTGGAAATGCCTTTTTCTCTCTTGTTTCTTCTAACCAATCATTCATAGTAAAATGAAACTCTTCAGCAAATTCCTCATGGGTGCAGCTGTACTCGGCGTGATGGCTTCCGGCGATGCTTCAGCCGCTGGCAAAATCGTCATGGACGGTTCCACCACCGTAGGCCCGATTGCAAAATCGTTTGCAGCCTATTTCACCAAAACCACCGGTACTGAAGTGACCGTCAGTGAGTCTGGTTCCGGCAACGGTGAAGAGCATCATCAATGGTACCAAGAGCATCATCAATGGTTCCTGCGACATCGCCAACATGTCACGCGCCATGAAAGATAAAGAGGTCGCTGCTGCAAAAGCCAAGGGTGTGAACCCGGTTGAGCACATCGTTGCTCTTGATGGCCTTGCTGTTGTTGTCAACCCCGGCAACCGCGTTACCGCTCTGAGCAAAGCACAGATCCGCGACATCTACTCTGGTAAAATCACCAACTGGAGCAAAGTTGGCGGTCCGAACGCCCAGATCGTCAAAATCCAGCGTGAGTCGAACAGCGGAACCCAGGATACTTTCAAGTCGCTCGTTATGGGCAAACAGTATCCGATCTCCAAAAGAGCTGAGTCACAGGCCAGCAACGGTGCAGTCAAGAACCGTGTTTCAACCACTCCTGCTGCCATCGGTTTCATTGGTCTCGGTTTTATTGACAGCTCTGTGAAGCCTCTTCTTGTTGATGGTGTTGCTCCCAGCGCCGAGACGGTCAAGAACGGTACCTACCCGATCTCCCGTCCTCTCTTCATGTACACCAACGGCCAGCCGACCGGTGTTGTGAAGCAGTTCATCGATCTGAACAAAACTTCTGACGGAATGCGCATGATCAGCGAGCTTGGTTTTGTGAACAAGTAAGCTTTCAGCCCTTTTCCGTAGCGCCTGCTGCGTTCGGCCGCTCTTCTTGATAGTAAGGAGGGCGGCTTTTTTTTTTGCTATTTTCAGGTTCATGAATTTTACCAAATGAACTGGAGATGAAGATGAAAAGGATTCTGCTGCTGTTGAGTGTTCTGCTGTTTGCTTCTGTGGATGCGGGGGCTGTGGGTGGTGGAATTGTCATTGATGGATCAACAACGGTTGGACCCATTGCAAAGTCTTTTGCGGCGTATTTCAAAAACCGTTACGCAGTTCCGGTGACTGTCAGCGAGTCGGGCAGCGGTAACGGCGCAAAAGGGCTGATCAACGGCACCTGTGACATTGCTTCAATGTCGAGGGCAATGAAAGGCCGGGAGATTGCTGCAGCTGCCACCAAGGGGGTTAACCCGGTAGCACATACCATTGCTCTTGATGGTATTGCCATTGTGGTGCATCCATCAAATCCTGTTGCCGGCCTGACCAGAGCTCAGATTGCATCCATCTACGAGGGGCGCATCATCAGCTGGAAGGGGGTTGGCGGACCCAATGCGCGGATTGTTGTCATCCAGCGGGAGTCGAACAGCGGAACGCAGGGCTCGTTCGGTGAGCTTGTGATGGGCAAAGGTGTGCAGATTACCCGCAACGCTGAAACACAGGCAAGCAATGGGGCTGTTAAAAACCGTGTCTCTTCAACACCGGGAGCCATAGGGTTTCTCGGTATGGGATTTGTCGACCGTTCTGTAAAAGTTATTGGCGTGAACGGGGTCAGGCCGTCACTCTCAGCTATCCGAAATGGCAGTTACCCTGTTTCCCGTCCGCTTTATATGTATACCAATGGCCAGCCCACGGGAGTGGTGAAGCAGTTTATCGACCTTGCAGGAACGGTTGAGGGAAAGAGAATTGTCGGTGAACTTGGCTTCATTGCGCAATAGTGTTCCTTTTGGATTCTTTGCCCAGTGAGGTTTTTGGGTAGTCAATTTGTGTGTATGAGGCATGTTGCAAAGATGTAACACAGCTGGTTTTTTTTTGAGGGCCAAAGAGTCTATACTTGAAGCGTCAAAAATAAAGCCCCCAGGAACCCAACTGCACTGTTATGACTGAAGAGGTAAAGAATGATGGCCAGCGCTCAAGTGCGTTTGTTGTCAGCCCGCAAAAGCGCAAAATGCAGAAACTGGCCAAAAACGCCGGTGAAACTCTTCTTCTCGGCATTGCCTCTTTTGTTGCTATTGTTGTCCTCTTCATATTCTACTTTGTAGCGGTTGACGCCATCCCTTATTTCCAGCTTCGCGGCTTTACCGAATTCTTCACCAGCACAGGATGGTATCCTGCAGGTGAGCCGGGTGAGTTTGGCGCTCTGGCCATCATTTACGGCAGCGCCATGGTTACCTTTGGCTCTGCGCTGCTTGCAGTTCCAATGGGTATAGCTGCGGCGGTCTGCCTCAGCGACATTCTCCCTTTTTCAGTCAGGCAGTACGCCAAGCCGATTATTGAGATGCTGGCAGCCATTCCTTCTGTTGCGTTTGGTTTCTTCGCACTCGTGATTCTTGCTCCGCTGCTTCAGTCGAACGGAGGTCCGCTGCTGATGTGGACCTGGTGGGTACTCGCTGCTCCTTTTCTGCTTCTTGCAGTTATTGTGGCTGCCGATCTGCTCTCCGCCCGCTTTGCCCGGGAAGAGAACCGCAGGAAAATGGCGCTTCTTCTCCAAAGTCTTTTCGGGATCCTTGCGGTTCTTGTGCTCTATGTGGTCGGCACAAAACTGAATGCCATTGAGATTATCACCGGAACCAATGCACTCAATGTCTCCATCATCCTCAGTTTCATGGCGCTTCCGACCATTGTCAGTGTGGCTGAAGATGCCTTGCAGTCTGTGGGCCGTGAACTTCGCGAGGGCAGCTATGCGCTTGGTGCAACACGGGCCGAAACCCTTCTGAAAACTGTACTGCCGGCGGCAAGCAGCGGAATTCTCGCTGCCGTCATTCTCGGCATCATGCGTGCTCTGGGTGAGACCATGGTTGTGTGGATGGCCTCCGGAAACTCCTCTCACATCCCCGATCCGTGGTACAACTATCTTGAAGCTGTCCGTACGCTGACGGCAACCATTGCCGGCGATATGGGCGAGGCTGATCAGGTGACAGGTTCGGCGCGTTACCATGTGCTCTTTGCAATGGGGCTTCTGCTTCTTGTCATCAGTTTCTTCAGCAACCTTGTCAGTGAGCGCATTGTAGTCCGGCAGAGAAAGATTCTTTCGGGACAGTAATCATCTTTGCCTGCCAGGGCGGGTTTTCTATAGCTTGAGTTGATTCAACTTTATTAAACGGCATGTCATGAATCTTGGAACAAGAAAAATACTGGATAACTCGTTTACCGCGGTAGGAATGGGTTCCATTGTTGTTATGGCCCTTGCGCTTCTGCTCGTCCTGACGCCCATTGTGTACAATGGCGTGGGTGCTGTTTTCTTTACGGGGACTATAGAGCATCGTACCATGCTCTATAAAGAGTATGGACGGGGGGACAGCAAAACGATTGAGGCTCAGAGTGCATCAGCTGACAGATACCGCGGTGAGGCATACCGTATGCTTTCCGGCTTTGAGGCTGAGATGGAGGCTATGACGCCTGAAGCGAGTCGTGAGTACCGCTCAAAATATGCCCCGGTCCGTGCGGCGATGTCATCTCTTCTGGGCCCTCTGCCCGGAGACCCTCAGCCGATGCTGACCCGTTTCCATTACGGGCAGACCCGATGGGAGAAAGCTGAGGAGAAACTCCACGACATACTTTATGAGAAAAAGTGGGATTATTCCGATCCTACCGTTATGGCGAAAGAGTTTTATGTTCCCCGTGCTGAAGCATTCGCAGGCACAAAGCTTGCTCCTCTTTTTGGATATGTAGACAAGCATCTTGCCGACATGATGCAGCCGCAGTTTACTTTCTATTGGGGATTTTTTACAGACCGTTCACTTGACGCTCATATTTTCGGAGGCATCTGGCCAGAAATTCAGGGTACTTTTTTCCTTGCTGTTGGAGCCATGCTTTTTGCCTTTCCTCTTGGTGTCATAGCTGCTGTCTACTTTACCGAGTACGCGAAGGAGGGATTCTTTACAAGCATTCTCAGAAGCGCCAACAGTACGCTTGCCGGTGTGCCGAGTATTGTGTTCGGTCTTTTCGGTCTGGCATTCTTCATCAATACCATGAAGGTGTCGGAATCGAAGAGTGTGCTTGCTGGTTCGCTGACCCTTGCCATCATGATTCTGCCTACCATCATCAGGGCTGCAGAAGAGGCTATTCTTTCTGTACCGAAAACCTATAAGGAGGCATCCCTTGGTCTCGGTTCAACAAAATGGAACACCATAGCCACAGTGATACTTCCGGCGGCACTGCCCGGAATCATAACAGGCGGCATCATCAGCCTCGGCCGTGCAGCGGGGGAAACAGCTCCAATCATTTTCACTGCGGCTGTCAGTGTGGGTTCGGCAATAGGAATAGCTGATGTGTTTTCTTCGCCGACCCCGGCTCTCTCCTGGAATATCTACAATCTTGCCAGTGAGCATGAAATGGCCAGTGAGATTCGTCATGTACAGTATGGTATGGTGCTATCCCTTGTCAGCATCGTTCTGCTTCTGAATCTCTCGGCAATCCTGCTCAGGGCCAAAATCTCCCAAAAACTAAAAGGTTAAGGAACCATGCAGATGACAGCGGAACATAAAGAGAGTAAAGCTACGGGGCCTGCAACCGCGACCCGTGACATTTATATTCCTTCGGAAAGAGTGGCTGTAAGCGGTGGCGGTACCCCCCATGTTGTCGCTAAGGATTTCTCCATCTATTATGGTGATTTTGAGGCGGTCAAAAAGGTCAATGCCGAGATTCTCTCAAAGTATGTGACGGCCATCATCGGGCCGAGCGGATGTGGAAAGAGTACTTTTCTGCGTGCAATCAACCGGATGAACGACCTGATACCGAGTTGCCATACCTCTGGAATTCTCCAGTTCGATGGTGAAGATATTTACGGTAAGCTGACCGATGAGGTGCTTCTTCGTAAAAAAATAGGCATGGTGTTCCAGAAGCCGAACCCCTTTCCGAAATCGATTTTTGACAACATCGCCTACGGTCCCCGCCTTCATGGCATGACCGACAAGAAGCAGCTTGAGGAAATCGTCGAGAGGAGCCTTCGCAAGGCGGCTCTGTGGGATGAGGTGAGTGATCGTCTTGAGCGCAACGCCCTCGGCCTGAGCGGCGGCCAGCAGCAGAGGCTCTGTGTGGCCAGAACGCTGGCGGTCGAACCGGAGATTCTTCTGCTTGACGAGCCTACTTCCGCACTTGACCCGAAGGCAACTGCGAAAATTGAAGATCTCATTCAGGAGCTTCGCGGCAGCTACACAATCATGATTGTGACGCATAACATGCAGCAGGCTTCACGCGTATCCGACTATACCATGTTTTTCTACGAGGGTGTCCTTATTGAGTATGCGCAAACTGCACAGCTCTTTACAAACCCCAAAGACCGGATGACTGAAGATTACATTACCGGTCGATTCAGCTAACAAAACTATTTTCCCGCCATGTCAGACAGACCGGTACACGAACTTATCAAAGAGCTTTCAGAGGCTCTTGTACAGCTTTCAGAAAAGGTTCTCCAGAATTTCAGCGATGCCCTGAAAGCTGTCCGGCATCAGGATGAGGAGAGCGCCCGCGCCATAAGGATTGTTGATGACGAAATCGACATGACAGAGGTGCGTCTTGAGGAACGCTGTCTTGCTTTTCTGGCGCTGCAGCAGCCTGTTGCCAGGGATCTGCGCACCATTGTGACCATCATGAAGATCAATGATGATCTTGAGCGTATCGGCGACCTGGCTGTGCACATCATTGAGCGCATGCCGGAAATCAATGTTGAAATGATTGAGCTCTTTGAGTTTGATCATATGGGCGCACTTGCTGCCGATATGACCCGCAAGTCGCTTGAGGCCTTTATTGCAAAAGACCGTTTTCTGGCCGACAAGGTCTGCGCGCTTGATGAAGAGATTGACTCAATTCACAGTTCCGTGTTCAAACGGGTTGCACTTATGATGAAAGACCCTGCGGCTGATGTGGACCAGCTTATCGCTCTCCTCTCCATCTCCCGTTATATCGAGCGGATGGCAGATCATGCTACCAGAATTGCCCATGAGGTGATTTATCTTGTTACTGGAGAGATTTCACGCCATAGCGACAGTTCCTACGAAAAGCTGATTCAGTCGCTGAAAGATTGATTGAAAAGAAGGGATCCGATATGGGCTGAACTGTTGTGCCCGGCTTAGGCCGGGCTTTTTTGCATTTTTTCTTGGATTTAATCCCTTGCCACAGCTAAATTAAATTACATTTCAGTTTCTGTTCCCACAATTATTAAGTCTGGTTACTGAATCATTATGGCAAGTATCCTTGGAAAGATTTTCGGTGATTCATCGAAAACAGCGGCTGTCCCCAAAGCGTTCACTGTACAGGTAGATCCTCTGAAGTTCGGTCTTTCGACCAAGCCGGACGGACCGGTTCACATAGAGCTTGAGTCTCTCAAGCAGAAGCTGACCAAGCTTTCGTCGAATGTTGAAAACAACCTGATGCTCAGCATCAGGGCTGCAACAAAAAAAAATGTGGAGCTTGCAGCTTCAGCATTCCGGTTTGATGAAGAGTATATACAGAAGGGCAAGTTTGAGGTCGAGTATCTGACTCTTGCTTATGCATCGTTTCAGGGGCTGGGGGAAGAGCATCTCAAGATTGTTGAGGATGCCCGGATGATTCTGCTTGAACTTGAACGGATGGCACAGTTTGCCCTCAACATTGCCGACAAGACTCCATTTGTTGAGTTTGCCAATGTTCAGGAGCTTCATAAGGATGAGTATGGACTGAAGCCCATGGGCGATATTACGGCGGAGATGATCAAGAAAGCCGTAGAGGCATTTGTGAGCGGTAATGCAAAGCATGCCAGTGAGACGATTGCCATGATGAAGGAAATTGATGGCATCTACGATAAGGCTGTCTTGAAAATCAAGGCCGGGGTGACTGATGACAATATCATCAGCCTGACTGGAATCCTTTCGATTCTCAACCATGTGAAGGCATCGGCTGATATTTCATGTGATATTGCCCGCCATTTCTGCTGATGGTTTCTGTCCACATGCTACGGTAAAGGATGAATTCAAAAAACGGACCGTGGTTCGCTTTTTGAATTCATCCTTTGCATTCTGCCCATCCGATAACGAGTTGCTGTATGCTGTCTGGTTTGATTCGCCCTGAGCTCATACATGGCAGTCCGATACTCTGGATAAGCCGGGTTGCGCTTGCTTTTTCCTGGATATATCAGGGTGCTGTCCCAAAGCTTGCCTGCAGAAGTTCGGGCGAGGTGGAGCTTCTCGGACATCTTATTCCCGTGTACCGATGGGCCTGCATGGCGGTCAGTTGGATGGGCGTTGCTGAAATCATGTTCGGTCTGCTGCTGCTTGTCAGTATGCGGTATTGGGTGTTCTGGTTCAATATGATGGCTTTAGCCGGTCTGCTCCTGTTTGTGGCCCTGTTTGAGCCTGCAATGCTTACCCTGCCGTTCAACCCGCTGACGCTGAATGTTGCGCTGATTGCTCTTTCGCTTGTGGCGCTTCTGGAACTCAAAAAACAAAAAAATAATTCTCATGCAGAACAGGACTGTTGAAGGATCTCCGGGGAGTGTTGCCCGGCTCTTTATCACCGTGACGGTTGCTGTCATGGCTTTTTCTGCCGTGCTTGGTGCCCTGGGGGCCGTCTATCACAGTGATTTTCTCAACCAGCTTCATCCCTACCTCTTTTTTATCGGCTTCGGCAACCTTGCCATCCTGATTTTCAATCGCTACCTGACATCTGCGATTTATCCTGAAATGAAGATAGACGAACGAAAGCAGCGGGGATATGTGTACGGGGTGCTGGTTTCACTTGTCATGATTACCGTGGCGGTGTTCATGCAGTGGCCACTCCTCAAAGCCTTTACCGGCCTCTATCTTATGGTTCTTGTGCTGGGACCTCTGAAGGAGATATTCACCACCCTTTCCATTCCGAAAATCTGGAAAGAGGTCTCTGTCAGGTACTATATCTTTGATGTAATTTTTCTGCTCAATGCAAATCTCGGGCTTTTTACTCTCGGGCTCAAAGAGGCATTTCCTGATCAGGGAATCATCCCGTTTTTTGTTACCCAGTCGGCATATTTTCTCGGTTCCAGCTTCCCTCTCAGCATCAGCGTCATGGGATTTCTCTATACCTATGCATGGAAGCAGTCAAGCCGGCGTGAGTTGATGACATTGCTCTTCAGCCTCTGGTTCTACATTTTCGTGGGTGGGGTGCTGGTTTTTCTGATTGTCATTCTGATGGGCAACTATCTTGGGATGATGCTGGTGAGCCATATCCTGCTGCTTGGTGTTATGGCTATGCTGGGCGGATTCGGCGTCTACCTGTATAATTTTTTCAGAACACGGTTCCACCATCCAGCGCTTGCTTTTCTTCTCAGTGGTCTGGCACTGCTGTTTGCCACAAGCGCTTACGGCATCATGAATGTCTACTATATACAGGGGATCCCTTTTGGTGCACATCCGCCCATCCGTGCCGACCAGATGTGGATTTATCATTCCCATACCCATGCGGCACTGCTTGGCTGGATCACTTTTTCGTTTGTTGGGATGATTTATATCGTCATTCCCGCCATTGTCCGTAAAGATTCTCTTTCCCTGCTTCGGGAAGGTCACGCCCTTGAGCGCATACTCAAGCCTGAAACCATGCATCTGGCTTTCGTACAGCTGACGGTAATGCTTCTTTCGGGTGTGGGCATTCTGCTTGCATTCTTTCTTGAAAACGACCTGCTGCTTGGGGGGGCGGGCGCTGTGTTTGCTTTTGCTGTCCTGTTTCTGATTATGAACCTGAAACGGGAACTCTACCGGGAATAAATCATCCAAGGAGGTTGACTTATGAAGTCGCAAAACGCTTTGCATTTTTCTGTTCCGCTCATGGCTATGATGCTGCTGTTGGTGCTGCCATCAGGATTGCTGTCGGCGGCTGATTCCCTTGATGTCAGCCGCCTTCGTGAGGGGAGTGAGGCATGGAATGCCAGGAGGGCCGCCGAAACAGGTTTTGTTCCTGATCTTTCGGGCGCAGACCTGAAGGGCCGGAAGTTCAGGGGTTTTGATTTACATGGAGCTCGTCTGGCTGGCGCTGATCTCGGCCAGTCTGATCTTTCGGGTGCAAACCTTTCGGGGGCCTGCCTTGATTCTTCCAATTGCCAGGGAACGCTGCTTGATGGCGCAGTCCTGAAAGGGGCATCTCTTCGTGGCTCAACTCTTGACGGGGTTGTTCTTGAGGGTGCCGATTGCAGTGGAGCGGATTTCAGCGGAGCCGATCTGCGACGGGCGGAGTGCTCAAAAGCTGGATTTCGGGGAGCAAATCTGCAGAATGCCCACTTTCGGGAGGCCAGTCTCCGGAGCGTCGATTTTTCTGGAGCGGACCTTAGAGGGGCATATCTCTGGCGCGCTGTTCTTGATGGGGCGGTGCTTATGGGGGTGAAGGTGTCGGACACAACGGTTCTTGAGAGCGGAAGGTACGCTGATGCGGCATGGGCAGCAGCAAATGGCGCTGTCTCTATGGCTGATGTGATCGTTCCGCCAGCTGTCGCAGCTCATGCATCCTCTCAGGATCAGACCCGCAGGGTGACGGCTTCGGGGGGCAAGAAGGAGGGTAACTCACGCGTCAACAGCGTTCTCAACCTCTGGAGAAGGACCGGGCCGGTAGATGCCCCGTATGATGCAGCGCAGTTTGAGATGGTGAAGAGCGACTGGCGAGAGTGGAACAGGCTGCGACGGCAGAATCCGTCCATGCGGGTGAATCTTACTGAAGCCCGTTATGATCATAAAAATCTTGCACAGATCAATCTGCAGGGTGCTGACTTGCAGAAAGCCAGTCTTCGCGGGACCGATTTTTCCCAGAGCGATCTCAGGGGGGCAGATCTTCGTGGTGCCAACCTGAGCGAAGCGACACTGGTGGATGTGGATCTTGCCGGGGCTGATCTTAGAGGGGCTAAACTCTGGCGTGCCAATATGAGCCGGACCCGGCTGAACAGGGCTAAAGTGTCTGCGGCGACGATACTTGATTCCGGAAAACCCGCTACAGGGGAATGGGCTTTGAAACATGGCGCTCTTTATATGGCTGATTAACAGAGGCAGGAAACGAGCGCAGAAGAGGAGGTTGCAGTATGGGTGAAGGTAAACGCCCGTTGGTTACGGTTACGATTCCGATGTATAACAATGCGCGATTCATTGAGGAGACCATTGCCTCTGTTCTCAACCAGAGCTTTACGGATTTTGAGTTGCTGATTTATGATGACAATTCAACCGATGGCTCTTTTGAGCTTGCGGCGTCGTTTGCTGATTCCCGGATAAGACTGATCCGGAACTCTGAGAATCTGGGTCCTGAGGGGAACTGGAACAAGGCGATCAGCAGTGTCAGGGGNCGCTTTGTCAAGCTGGTGTGCGGTGATGACATTCTCTATCCGACCTGCCTTGAAAAACAGGTTGCGAGGTTTCTTGACCCCCGCAGCAGCGGGGTGAGTCTTGTCAGCAGCCAGCGGACAATAATTGATTCACAGGGAAAGGCGCTCATCAAGAAGGTGAACTTCCTGGACGAGGGTCGAAAAGGGGCTGAAGAGGTTGTGCGCAAGATGGTCCGGATGGGGACCAACATTATCGGCGAACCTGTCTGCGGGCTTTTCCCGGCGGAGGTCATGGGCAGAACCCGTGGGTATAGTGCTGTTGTTCCTTATACGATTGATCTTGATTTCTGGCTGCAGCTGCTTGCTCATGGCGACCTGTATGTGATTGACGAACCGCTCTGCGCGTTCCGTATATCAGATGTTTCATGGTCATCGCGCATTGGTGAGCAGCGGTATGACCAGTTTCTCGAATTTATGGAGCTGGCGGCTGCCGATGCTTCTCACGGGGTTACCGACCTTGATCTCTTCATCGGTAAAATCAACTGTGCGGTTCAGTCCATGACCAGTCTCATGGGCTTCAAGCTTTTTGCCGGTTCGCCATCGGAAAAACGCCCCCTCAGTGCCATGTTTCAGTAAGGGTAGGGGGAATTCTTTTCCGCTTTTGTGAACCTTTACCCTGTGTTTGTTACTTTCTATTCCTGACGATGAGGCTGTGCCCCGCCAAGTAAAGAGATTTCGGGTACAGCTGTTTCAAGAACAGGGCGCTGAGGCTTTTTTTTGCTGATTTTGCCCCCGATACTCTGAACCATGCCGACAAGAGGCCAGAAAACAACCGNATCACAACAGCGGACACCAAGGGAGATACCCTTCAACTATACCTCAGCCGGCGACAGGCAGGTGATTGCCTTCCTGCTGGGTCAGGATATTCTCGGGATGCTGGAGGAGCTTCGGGAGGTCCGGGTGACCGGCCGTTCAGCCAGGCTTCTGATGAGCATCATTGGTGAAATTCTCATTCACCGCCGCAATCCCTACCTTTTTCAGGAACTTGTTGAGTCTGCCGCCAGAAGACGCCGTCTGTTTGAGCGGGCCATGACTGATCTTGATATCATTGCCGATTCTGCAAACGGCGAGCCCCGTGTGAAGAGCATTGTCGATGCTGTTCGCCAGCAGCTTGAGCGGTTCCGCAAGGTTGTTTCCAAAACACCCGAGCAGCGCCGTCGGATGCGGCGTGAACTTGGTGCCATTGTTGGAGTGAAAAATGTCCTGTTTGATCCGTTCTCTCTTGTTGCCCACGCTACTGACGCGACCGACTGGAGGCTGCATCTTCCTGTTGCAGTCGTCACTCCAGACAGTGAAGCGCAGATTGCCCCTCTTATAACAGCCATAGCCGGTCTCGGACTGCATGTTATCCCGCGTGGTGCAGGTACCGGACTGACCGGTGGAGCTGTTCCGCTCCGTCCCGGATGCGTGATAATCAACATGGAGAAGCTGAACCGGATTCGCGCCATATCGGTTCAGGAGTTTGAGATGGAAGACGGCTCCAGTGTGTCGGCTTCCGTTATGGAGGTTGAGGCCGGCGTTGTGACCCAAAAGGCAATGGAAGAGGCGGATCATCATGGTCTGGTGTTTGCCACCGACCCCACCAGTGAATGGTCGTGCACGATAGGTGGAAACATTGCTGAAAATGCAGGTGGTAAAATGGCTGTCAGGTGGGGAACATGCATTGACAATCTCCTTGAGTGGAGGATGGCGATGCCGACCGGAGAGAACATTGTTGTTCGCAGGACCGACCACAGGCTCCGCAAAATCCGTCATGAAGATACCGTTGCTTTTGAAATTCGTGATGAAACGGGTCGCAGGCTTGACCGTATTGAACTGTTGGGGACTGATATCCGGAAAAAAGGGCTCTGGAAAGATATTACCAACAAGGCGCTTGGTGGTGTGCCCGGTATGCAGAAGGAGGGGACTGACGGGGTGATCACCTCGGCGCTCTTCGTGCTGTATAAAAAGTACCCTGAAAAAAAGACTCTTTGTCTTGAGTTTTTCGGCCCCGATATGGATGAAGCCAGCCGCGTGATTGTTGAGTTGTCAAAGATTTTTCCTCTGCCGGAGGAGGATGGGGAGGCTCTGTTGGCCCTTGAGCATTTTGATGATGAATACATACGGGCCATTGACTACAAGGTCAAGGCGGCCCGCCCGCAGACGCCTAAAGCCGTGTTGCTTATCGATATTGCCGCTACCGGCAGAGAGGCTGTCCAGCGGGGCGTTTTGAGGGTGCAGGAGCTGCTTGAGCGCCATCCCAACACGCTGATGTTTGTGGCTCAGGACGCGGCTGCCTCAGAGCGGTTCTGGAGTGACAGGAAGAAGCTGAGTGCAATTGCAAGAAGAACCAATGCCTTTAAGATCAATGAGGATATTGTCATTCCTCTTGAGGCGCTTGCAGAGTTTTCGCGTTTTATTGACGGCCTCAATATGGAGGAGGAGCAGTATGCGCAGATGCTCTTCGTGGACAGGGTCCGCTCCCTTCTGGAATCGACAGAGGTTAATGAGGACTGGGGGCAGTTTGCTTCAAAAATTCCGGCTGCCGGAGAACTCTGCCGTCTGTTTGCGAACAGGATTTCAGAGGCGGGAGAGGAGCAGCTTCGGTCGCTTGCCGTTATCGATGAACTTGCAGGTGAACTTGCGGAGCTTTTTCAGGGATATCCGCTCATTCTTGAGCGTCTTGAGGCGGCCTATTCGTTTGTCCGCGACCGTCGTATTGTGCTTGCCACACATATGCATGCCGGTGACGGCAATGTTCATGTCAATGTGCCGGTGCTCTCGAATGACCGCCCGATGCTGGAGCGCGCTGATCGGGTCGTTGACCGCGTTATGGAAAAGGTGATCGCCCTTGGCGGCGTTGTTTCAGGCGAGCACGGCATTGGGGTCACCAAGCTGAAATATCTTGACCCGAAGATTCTTGCGGAACTTTCTGCATACCGGTTGAAGGTTGATCCGAAAGGAACCATGAACCCCGGCAAACTCGATGACCTTGAGGTGCTGCAGCATATTTTTACCCCCTCGTTCAACCTTCTTGAGCTTGAGGCCCATATTCTTCAGCGGGCTCAGATTGAGTCCCTGTCCAAAAAGGTTGACTATTGCATCCGTTGCGGCAAATGCAAAATTGACTGCTGCGTCTATTATCCGGCGAGGGGGATGTTCTATCATCCCCGCAACAAGAACCTTGCCATCGGTTCGCTTATTGAGGCGCTGCTCTTTGATGCACAGCGCGAGCGCTCGACCGATTTTGCTCTTCTCCGCTGGCTGGAGGAGGTTGCCGATCATTGCACCATCTGCCATAAATGCCTGAAGCCATGTCCGGTCGACATTGATACCGGAGAGGTTTCCGTTCTGGAAAGGGAGATCCTTTCGGGATGGGGAATCAAGCACTCTACTCCCATGACTGAAATGACTCTCAGCTATCTTGCCAGCCGTTCTCCCGGATTCAATTCGATGTTCAGAAAAGCTGTGCTGCAGATCGGCGGAGCTGCTCAGAGAGCCGGTACGCGCCTGACGGCACCGATTCAGCCGGAAAACGATCCACCGGCCCTCTATCCTCTCAGAATGCTTCGCTCCCAGGTTCCCGAAGTTCCTTCGGCAACTCTTCGCGACATTCTTCCCGAGTGCGGGCCCGATCAGGTTCTGGTGTTTGAGCCTGAAGGTGAGGCTGAAAGCAGCGTGTTCTATTTTCCGGGTTGCGGTTCCGAACGCCTGATTTCAACCATTTCCATGGCAGCCATCCATATGCTGCTTGAGAGAGGTTCACGGGTTGTTCTCCCTCCTCCTTTTCTCTGCTGCGGCTTTCCGGCTCATGTGAATGCCAAGACCGAGCAGTATGGGAGCATTGTGCTTCGCAACAGCGTCATGTTCAGCCAGATACGGGAGATGTTCTCCTACATTGATTTCGATGCATGCATTGTGACCTGCGGCACATGTATGGAAGGGCTTGAGGCGATTGAGGCCGACAGGCTGTTTGGTGGCAGGATAAAGGATATAGCCGGGTTTCTTCAGGAAAAGGGTCTCACGATAGAGGGTACCGGCAAATATCTCTATCATGCGCCCTGCCATGATTCCCTTTCCGGAAAGGCACTTGAGGCAATTGATTCAATTGGTGGATTCGGGAGTGTGAGGGCTGTTCCTCACTGTTGTTCCGAGGCCGGGACGCTGTCGCTTTCACGGCCGGATATTACTGATTCAATGCTCCAGCGCAAACGGGTGGCCGTTCTTGAGGCCATGCACGGGGCTTCGGGAGCGGTGATGCTGACCAACTGTCCTTCATGCGTTCAGGGGTTAGGCAGAAATCGCGATATCGGTCTCGATCCGCAGCATCTTGCCGTAGCGCTTGCGGTGAAATATTCCGGTGTCGACTGGGCTGAAAAATTCATGGTACAGGCAAGGAGGGCAACGGCAGTCAATTTTTAAGGCCAGGCTATTGTTCTTTTCTCTTGTTGTCTTTCCCCCCTGAAGGCTGGATAACCATGCAATAAGGAGTGCGGACTATGCAGGCGCCATCACCAGTTCCATGGCATACCCTTTCGGCTGAAGATGCGTTGCGCAGGGCAGGCTCCTCAACGCAGGGGTTGAATGAAAATGAGGCTGCCGCCCGGCTGCTTCGGGACGGGCCGAACACTCTCAAGGGTTCACAGCGGCAGAGCGTATGGTCCATGTTTCTTCAGCAGCTTCAGAATGTGCTGATGCTCACGCTTCTTGCCGCTGCTGTTCTCTCATTCATTCTTGGCCATACCCTTGAAGCGGTCGCCATTTCCGTGATTGTTGTTTTTGCCGTCATACTCGGCTTTCTTCAGGAGTTTCGCGCCGAGAGGGCGATTCGGTCGCTTGCCGAGATGGCTCCTCCTCTTGCAAAGGTGCGTCGTGGAGGAAAGGAACTCCTTATACCTGCTGAAGAGATTGTGTCCGGAGATGTTCTCATGCTTTCGGCTGGTGACCGTGTTCCTGCAGACGGCCGACTTCTGTTCTCAGCGGTTCTGCAGCTTGAAGAGTCCTCACTGACCGGCGAATCCCTCCCTTCCGACAAAGATGCCCGATCCGTTGTGGCTCTTGATGCAGCCACCGGCGACCAGAGCACCATGGTGTTTGCAGGAACCACTGTCAGCGCCGGTCGTGGCGAGGCAGTGACAGTTGCCACCGGAATGCAGACCCGGTTCGGCGGCATTGCTGCATTGCTTGGTGGTGTTGCAGGTGTCCGCACCCCTCTGCAGGATCATCTGGATCGAATCGGTACAATTCTTGCGCGTTCGGCACTGCTGATTGTTGCATTGCTGGTGATTGCCGGATTTTTTCGCGGTCAGCCTTTTCTTGAAATGCTTGTCTTTGGCATTGCCCTTGCCGTTGCCGTCGTTCCTGAAGCGCTTCCGGCTGTTGTCACCATCTCTCTTGCTCTCGGTGTCCAGCGTATGGCAAAACGCAACGCCCTGATGCGCAGCCTTCCCGCTGTTGAAACTCTCGGAAGCACAACGGTCATCTGCTCTGATAAAACCGGTACTCTGACCCGAGACGAGATGACCGTGCGGGTTGTGCATACTTCAGGAGTGAATGTAGCCGTCAGTGGTACGGGGTATGAGCCTTCGGGCACCTTTTCCCTTGATGGGGATACCGGCATGCCCCCTTCACTTCACTCTCTCCTGACTGCGGCCATGCTCTGCAATGATGCGAGGCTGGAGAAGAACGACGAAAAAGGATGGTATGTGGCAGGAGACCCCACCGAGGGTGCCCTGCTTGTTCTTGGTCGCAAGGGAGGGCTTGACGAGCTGGAGCTGCGCCGTCAGCATCCGCGTCTTGATGAGCTGCCGTTTTCCCCTGAACTCCGAAGGATGCTGACACAGCATAGCTTTCAGGGAAAGATGCGTCTTTTTATGAAGGGCGCTCCGGAAACAGTGCTTGCTGCCTGTAGTGAGATGCTCCTTTCAGAGGGTTCCGCCTCTCTTGATGCTTCAATGCGCCGGGAGCTGCTGGAGGTGGCCGACGCATTCGCCGGAAGGGCAATGCGCGTTCTGGCTCTTGCTGAAAAGTGGGATGGTGAAATCAGCGGGAGTGTTTCCGGAATGACTTTTCTGGGGTTTGCCGCCATGATTGATCCTCCCCGTCCTGAAGCGGCTGAGGCAGTGCGCAGATGCAGGAGTGCGGGAATCCGTCCTCTTCTCATTACAGGAGACCATCCTGCAACAGCTCGTGCTATTGCGGGTGAACTGGGTATGGCCGGCGAGGGTGATGTGGTGACCGGGCGTATGCTTGAAGAGATGGATGAAGAGGACCTTTACAGGGCTGTGCAATCTGCTTCCGTTTTTGCGCGAGTCTCTCCCGAACACAAACTTCGAATAGTTGAAGCCCTTCAACTGCATGGGGAGGTTGTGGCTATGACCGGTGACGGGGTGAACGATGCTCCTGCCCTCAAGCGGGCTGATATCGGTATATCCATGGGCATTACTGGAACTGATGTTGCAAAAGAGGCTTCCGATATGATGCTTACTGATGACAATTTTGTTTCAATTGTGGATGCTGTGGAGGAGGGACGGGGAATCTATGAGAATATCAAGAAGTATCTCAGCTATCTGCTCTCCTCAAATACGGGCGAGCTCGGCCTGATGGTTGCAGCAACGCTGACCGGGCTTCCGCTGCCGCTGAGTGCGGTGCAGATTCTCTATGTCAACCTTGCCACCGATGGTCTTCCCGCTCTTGCCCTTGCCGTTGACCCTCCGGAATCCGATACGATGCTGAGACGACCCCGAAAAAGGGATGCGGGGGTATTCAGCAGAGCAATGGTGGCGCTTCTGCTTGGCGGGGGGATATGGTCTGCGGTGGTCAACATGTCGCTTTTTCTCTATGCTCTTGATTCCGGACGCCCTCTGCGTGAGGCGATGAGTATGACCTTCGCCTCACTTGTCCTTATTCAGTTTTTCAAGGCCTACGCTTTTCGTTCACAGAGGAAAAGCATGTTCAGCAGGCCCTTTGCCAATCGTTGGCTAAATCTCGCGATTCTCTGGGAACTGGGGCTGCTTGCAGTCATTTTCGTCGTTCCTGTTTTCCATGAACCTTTCGGTATCTACCCTCTCAGCAGAGAGGACTGGCTGCTGGTAGCTCTGGTTTCCCTGACAGTTATTCCGGTGCTGGAGCTGGTTAAATTTCTTGTCAGGAGGGGTGTTATTAGTGGGTATTCGTAAGACTTTGTGGTTGTCAATACATTGCTGTATATTTCGTTTTAATTAAGCTGTAATATACGGTTAGTTTTCAGTTATGTGTGAGTTTCGTCCGCCAATGGTGAGAATGCAGTATGTCGACCGTCAGCTGCAAGCCAATCTTTATCCCAACTGTATCGGTATAGCCCGCTATTTTGAGGTGTCTCCCAAGAGCATCCAGGGGGATATCCGGTATATGAAGGATATGCTTGGAGCCCCCATTGCCTATGACAGCCGGCGTCGGGGGTATTGCTATCTTCGTGAGTGGAAACTGTTTCCTGATTCAGAAAGAGGTCGTCTTGAGGCGGAGTCGCTGATGGCTGTCAACAAGGTTCTTGCTCAGTATGAGGGAACTCCGATGTATGACGAGGTCAGCCGGGCGCTTCATAAAGTTCTCCAGTATTTCCCTGTAGCTGACTCGGGGGGTTTTTCATGTGACTCTGATCTCTCCATGTCGCTTGAACAGCGGCAGGGAGTTCCGAGGGCGCATGTTGTCATCACCTTTTCTTCGCATCACGCACAATGGATCCGCACTGGGATGTGGCATTCTGCACAGACCTTTCAGGAGCATGGGGACGGTTCTGTTACCCTCAGTATGGATGTTGGCTCACTTGAGGGTGTGAAACGCTGGGTCATGCGTTTCGGAGCCGGGGTCAGAGTCATAAGCCCCGAGGAATTGAGGAATATGATCAAGGATGAGGTTGTCAGGATGGGGATGGTGTACCTGGATATGCAGGATTCTTTTCCGGAAAGTGGGGAGTGATATTCGGGTTGCCTTTCAGTATTGATATTATATATTTTAGTGAAACAGGCGACAAAAGGGTCCCATAAATCATTAACTCTAAAGAAGTTGCCGGTAACAGTCTTATGACGGCGACTGCCCTGAAATCTTCCCCCTCCACAGAGGAACGGAACGCATGAGCAGTAGTTATAAAAGCAAGGATTCTCTGTCACTGAAAATGGCTGTAGACCTCGAGTTCAACTCCTATGAGAGAAGAGCAGGAACCTCGGATTTTTCAGCAGAAAGCAGCAGCGAAGAACAGGCAGGTGAATTGCATGAACTGGATCGGCTTGCTATAGCCGGGGAGGTGACCGAATCGTTTTTTCGGTTTCTTATCGAAAACAGTGGCGATGTTATCTGGATGTATGATTTTGATGCAGATCGCTATACCTATGCGAGCCCGTCAGTGTTTCGGCTGAGGGGGTTCACTCCAGAGGAAATCTGCCGCCAGTCACTTTATGATGCGTTGACTCCTGCTTCTGCAGAGGTTGCCGTTGCTGAAATCAGCAGACGACTGGTGGCTCTGAAGAGAGGGGATGAATCAGCGGCCTGGGAGATATGCGAGTTTGATCAGCTGCATAAGGATGGTTCCGTCGTTCCTACCGAGGTGATGACCACATTCATCCGTGATTCGGGTGGAGAGCTTAAGGGTATTATCGGCGTAGAGCGTGACATTAGTGAGCGGAGGCGGATTGAGTCTGAAAAGGAGCGGCTTCAGCTGCTGATGATGAAGGCCGGGAAAATGGAGTTCGTGAGCAGGATTGCAGGAGGTATTGCCCACGATTTCAACAACAAGCTGCAGTCGATTCTGGGTATGACGGACCTATTGATGGCTTCACACCCTTTCAGCACTGAACAGCTTCAGAGTTTTGAGGAGATCCGTACTGCCGTAGCGCACTGTGCGGGGCTGACGGGGCAGCTTCTGGCAACGGCAGGAAAGAGGACTGCAAAACCGGAAGTTTTTGACTGTAATCTTGCCATCAGCTCACTGGTACAGATGAAGCAGTGCTGCATGCCTGGTGAGAGCACTCTTGATTTTTTCCTCGATTCCGGCCTTTGGCCGGTGTTGATGGATTCAGGTGAGTTCGATGAAATAGTGGGACATCTTCTTTCCAATGCGATGGATGCTGTGAGCTCGGGCGGCAGTATTGCCATCACAACACGAAATGTTGCTATGGATATTGAGTATGGAGGGGTTCACGGAGAAACAACGGTTCATGATTCTGTCCTTGTTGAGGTGTCCGATACGGGGAGGGGAATGAGTGCGGAAGTGATGGGGCAGGTTTTTGAGCCCTTTTTTACGACCAAAGAGTCTGCTTCCGGTTTGGGCCTTTCAATAGTCAATGGACTGGTGGAGCGGTGCGGCGGTTTTGTGACTGTTGACAGCGCCACCGGCAAGGGGAGTACCTTCCGGGTTTTTCTTCCGCGCATGATGGGAGCTGTTGAGCACTCTGCCGTAAGTGCATCCCGGATGCCGACCGGGCATCGGGGTGAAACAATTCTGCTTGTTGATGATGAGGACGCGGTGCGCAGGATAACCGGCAAGTTTCTGGAGAGTTTCGGATACCGCGTGCTTTCTGCCGCTGATGGCCGTGAGGCTCTTGAAGTTGCCGGAATGTACGAGGGGCCCATCCATATGCTGCTGACAGACATGATTATGCCGGGAATGAACGGCAGGGAACTCTCCCGGCTGCTTGAAAGCCAGAGGTCGGAGGTAAAAACACTCTATATCTCAGGATATGCGGCCGATATTCTTTCGGATGACGATGGCTCCAGCGATGTGCATTTTCTGGGGAAACCGTTTTCGCGCTCAGCCCTTTCAGACAAGGTTCGTTCTGTGCTGGGTTAACGGAACCATTGCGGTTGCAATGGCGGCACTGTTTTTTTTCTTGCGCATCGCGCTCAATGGCGCAATCCTGCGTGCGTCTCCTCTTCTTTCTTTTTCCTCCGGCTCTATCGCCCTGTAGCGTAAATCAATAAATTATAGTACCTTATAGTACACTTCCTGCAATATATTCCGGAGAACACTTTCCATGAACCCCTCTCTTCCTTTTGATTTTCAGTGTGATGTTCTTGAGTTAAGCCACGACCGGCCGGTTCTTGTTGATTTCTGGGCCGAATGGTGTGCTCCCTGTCGCCAGCTTGCTCCGGTGCTTGAGAGGCTTGCCGGGAAGTATGAAGGACGGTTCACTCTGGTTAAAATCAATACGGAAGAGCATGCTGATATTGCCTCCAGGTTTCAGGTCAGAAGCATTCCCATGGTGCTGTTGTTTTCAGCCGGAGAGGTGATAGACTCTTTTTCAGGGGCTATTCCGGAGCGGCAGGTGGAGGAGTGGCTGAACAGACACCTTCCCGGCCCCTATGCAAAAGAGATTGCCCTTGCCGATGAGTTTGTTCGTGAAGGGAAGCGTTCCATGGCTCTTTCGGTTCTGGAGGGTGTCATGCAGAAAGAAAAGGGAAATGTCACAGTTCATGCGCTGCTCTCAAAACTGAAACTGTTCTCGAGTCCCCAGGAAGCCCTTCGGCTGGCGGAACTGCTTGAGGCTGAGCCTGAGCATGCCGAACTTTCAGAAACAGTCAGAACGCTTGCCCGGCTTCTTCGCGCTCCGGCGAACAGTTTTCCTGATGATGAGGTTCGAAACGATTATCTTGATGCAGTTGAAAAATTGAGGAGGGAAGACCTTGAGGCTGCGCTTGAAGGGTTCATCAGCGTCCTTCAGAGGAACCGCCCTTATGATGACGACGGTTCACGCAAAGCCTGTATTGCCATTTTCCGCTACCTCGGTGAAGAGCATGATATAACGAAGAAGTACCGGAAAACCTTTGACAGAGCTTTTTAAGAGGGAGGCGCATGATTGAGAACAAGACGGTTATCGGGGTTGACCTTGACGGGGTCTGCGCTGATTTTTACGGCCGTATGCGCGAGATTGCCTCAGAGTGGCTTGAGTGCTCCATTGATGAGCTGCCAGGCGAGGTTTCCTATGGATTGACGGAGTGGGGCATCAGTGGCGAGGGGCAGTATGAAAGCCTCCACCGGTTCGCCGTCACGCAGAGGGAGCTGTTCAGAACAATGCCGCTCATTCCCGGTGCAAGGAAGTATCTTCGCCAGCTTTCTGATGAAGGGTACCGTATCCGCATCATCACCCATCGCCTGTTTATCCACTATTTCCACGCTTCAGCCGTACAGCAGACCGTTGAATGGCTCGACAGCCACGGCATTCCCTACTGGGATCTCTGCTTCATGAAAGAAAAGTCGCAGGTCGGGGCTGACATCTACATAGAAGACAGTCCCGAAAACATTCTGCAGCTTCGCCAGGCGGGTCTTCATACCATCTGCTTCTCAAACAGCACCAACCGCCATATTCCCGGCCCAAAAGCCACCTCCTGGGAAGAAGCATACTCTCTTGTCAAAAGCTGCCAGCGTCCTTGACCTGACAGAGTGCACCTTCTCTCAAAGCCGTCCCCCTTGGTGAGTTAGTACACTCAGTCATGAGTGTCCCTAACTTTCCCTTGGTGAGTTAGTACACTCAGTCATGAGTGTCCCCTACTTTTTTGTTTTAGCGGGTTACATAGAAACAGGCGAATTTGAGGTAGGCGGTTTCTGGCATTGAGAGGAGGACGGGATGGTCGAATGGCTGGGAGTTGCGGTAGATCATCCTGAGCTGGCAGTTTGCAAGGAGGGAGGCCTGATGGACGCTCTGGAGAAAGTCCTCTTCGGGAACATGGTGGCTGCAGGAGGCGGTGGCAAGGAATCCGCCTTTTTTGACAAGCTGAAGTCCCATCTGGTTGAGCTTTCTGTATGCTTTAAGGGCGCCGGGCACATTCTTGCGGCTTTTGGTGAAGCTTGGGGGATCAAGGATGACAAGGTCAAATGATTCCTTTGCGTCAATCATTTGCTGCAGGATGTTGAAGGCGTCATCGGCTATGAGGCTGAAGTTGTCATATCCGTTGAGTTTCGCGTTGTGTTCTGCCCGTTTCAGGGCATCTTCGGAGGCGTCCACAAGAATGGCTGAGCCGGCTCCGGCAGCAAGTGCGTTGAGGCCGAACCCTCCGTCATTGGTGAAGACATCGAGAACTCGTGCCCCTTTGCTGAATTTTCTGATGATTCTGCGGTTTTCCCTCTGGTCAAGGAAAAAGCCGGTTTTCTGTCCTGCAAAGAGGTCGACTTCAAAGGAGATTCCGGCATCGTGTATGGTTTGGCGAGCCTGGGTTCTGGTGCCATGAATTACCGCCTTGTTGAGGGGAAGGCCTTCAAGTTCGCGAAGTGCGGATTCGTTGCGTACGACGATGACTTCAGGCTCAAGCAGTTCCTGCAGCAGTTCGGAGATCATTGGCAGATGCAGATCCATGCCGGCTGAGAATGCCTGTATGACAATTCCTTTACCAAAGCGGTCTATAATGAGCCCGGGCATGCCGTCTGACTCTCCGTGCACAAGACGCCATGCATTTGTGTCGTCCAATTGGTATACCTTCTGACGCAGGGTGAGGGCTTCCTGAAGCTTTTTCCGGAAGAATTCCCTGTCGGGAAGCTCTTCGCCTTTTGTCAGGAGACGGAAGGAGATGAGCGAGTTGGGGTTGAAGAATCCTGCACCGATCAGTTTCCTGTCGTGTGTATGGAGCTGGACGGTTTCGCCGGCTGCGATGTCGTGTGGAACAGTTTCAAGTTCGTTGCTGAATACCCAGAGGTGACCTTTCTGAATACGACGGTGTTCTTTGGGTTTGAGATAGAGAGCGTGCATGGAGCCGGGTGTGTGGTTATATGATTTTGATGGTGCAATCTAATACAGTAAACTTAAAATATGCGGTGATTGCAACTGAAGATAGTAAGCAAAAGGAATGAGATGATGAAAAAAAAGGGTTTTGTGTTCTGCATGGTGCTTCTTATGCTTTCGGGCTGGGGGTGCTCAGGCTTCAGAACCGTTTCAAGAACGCCATTGCCGGCAGATCAGGCGGCACTTGTTGCCGAGTATCGCGACCTTTACGGGGAGGTGACGGGTTCGGCTCCTTTCATCCGTTCTGTTGATGGTTATGCAGATGTCTGGCTGTCCACCCCTAAAGAGCGCCATAAGGTGTTCTGCAACATACGGGTCAATCGGGGTCTTGAGTCGCGAATGATTGTGAGCGCGGGTATTCTGGGGATTCCTGTGGCTGATCTTTTTATCGGCCGCGATTCAGTGGCTGTGCATGACATGCTTCGCAACCGCTATTTCATTGGGGCAAGCAACGACCGTAACCTTGAAAAAATTCTCGGGGTTGGGGCAGCTTCGGGTATTCTGGGAGGTTCTCTGCTTGGTCTGGTTGATATTATGGAGCCTCCGGAGAATATTGTTTCGGTGAAAAAGGGGGAGGGGCTTGTCTCTTTCCGGGTCCGCTCGGGTGCGGGGTGCAAAGTTGTTGTGGTTGATGTGGCTACGCGCACCCTCAGGGCGCTTATGATTGAGGACTCTTTTGAGCGGGTGCAGAGCGAGGTGCATTTCAGGGATTTTGAGAGCTGCAGTGTGGAGGGGAGGGCGGCTCTGGTGCCCAGAACTGTTTCCATTGTCCTTCCCGGCAAGTCGGGGCCCGGTGAAAGCCAGTTGGTTATTTCTTATGACGAGCGGGTGTTCAATGCCCGGAATGGTGGCATGAAAATGCCCATACCGGAAGGGGCAAGGGTTGTGAGTCTTGATGAGACGGCTTCACTGCCGTGGATGTAGCGTCTTATGTGCGCCTCTCGTTATTTGTTTCTGACAATAAAGAGCGTGTACCCTTATGGCCGGGGCATTTGAGGACCTGCCTGTAAGCCGGAGCGGTTCTTTTCCACTCCGGCCTTGAAGGCTTTTTGTCTCAACTCCTGGCGCTTGCGTAATTGGCTGCTGCAAATTCCCAATTGAGCAGATTTTCAATGACTGCTGCGGTGTAGTCGGGCCTGCGGTTCTGGTAGTCAAGATAGTAGGCATGTTCCCATACATCAATGGTCAGAATCGGTTTCAGACCGCTGGTCATTGGGGTCTCTGCATTGCCGGTTTTGACGACCTTCAGTGTTTCTCCATCAAGGACAAGCCATGCCCAGCCGCTGCCGAACTGTGTTGCGGCCGCATTTTTCAGTTCGTCACGGAACTTGTCAAAACTGCCAAAGTCTCTGGTAATGGCTTCACCAAGTTCTCCTGTGGGAACACCGCCGCCTGCGGGTGCGAGGGAGTTCCAGTAAAAACTGTGGTTCCAGGCCTGCGCTCCGTTGTTGAAAATACCGGCTTTCGAGCTGTCGCCTGCTGTTTGGGCTATGACCTCTTCAAGGCTCATGAGGTCCATTGGTGTGCCACCTACAAGGTTGTTGAAGTTGGTGACATATGCCGCATGGTGCTTTCCGTAATGGAATCCAAGAGTTTTTGCGGAGATGTGCGGTTCAAGCGCATTTTCGGCCCAGGGAAGTGCGGGTTGCTGATATGCCATAATAGTCTTTTGTGATTTGCGTTTAAATAGTGAAATTGTCTACCCATAAACTTGTGAGCGGTCAATTTAGTTTCACCTGTGCCATGAAATTTTTCAGGGATGCGCTGAATGGACCGTTTTTCAGAGTATAACCAGATTGCAGCTGTCATGAAACCCTACAGGAGCCTCTTCGTTATCATTCTTGCTCTTTTCCTCTTTCCGCTCCTCACCGGATGCGCAGAGAAAAAGGCGCAGGAGCTTGATGGTGATGATATCCGTTTTGCCGAATTCTATAGCGATTATCTGCTTTTTTCCGGGGTTTCAGCCAGAACTGGCGAGGAGCTCAAGGCAGATCTTGATTCCGGTACTCTTTCTTCTCTTCTTTCCCGTCATGATATCAGTGTTGAGCTGCTGATCAAAAAAAGTGAAGCCTATCAGGCCGATCCAATGCTTTGGCAAATGGTTCTTGTCAGGGTTCGTGACAATATCCATAACAGGCAGAACCCTCCGCAATGACCTCTCCCGCCCCTTTTCTTGTTGGCGTTACCGGAGGTATTGGAAGCGGCAAGTCGACACTCTGCAGTTTTCTTGCCCGGAGTGGCTGTGAGGTGTTTGAAGCTGATAGGGTGGCCAAAGAGCTGCAGGTAACCAATGCCGGGGTGATTGAGGGCATGGCGTCTCTTTTCGGCAAGGATATCTATTCCAAAAATGAATCGGGAGCACTTGTGCTTGACAGGAAACGGGTCGCTGCCGAGGTGTTCTCCTATCCGGCGAAGCTTGGTGCGCTCAACAGTCTCATTCATCCCGAAGTTCGCGCTGAGTTCATGCGTTTTGTTCAGGATGCCCGGAGTCGGGGGAAAGGAATTGTGATTCTTGAAGCGGCCATTCTTTTTGAGTCGGAACGCTCTTCGGATATGGATTTCATTGTTGTTGTTGCGGCTGATGAGGATATTCGCCTGAAAAGGGCTTCAGCCAGGGGAAGGATTTCCGTTGCCGACATTAAAAAGCGTATGGCGATGCAATGGCCTCAGGAACTGCTGATCAAGAAGTCGGATTATGTGCTCTGGAACAACGGCGGAAAGGATGAGCTGAAACATGCCGCCACTGAACTTATTTCCGTTCTCAAAGATGCCGCCGAAAAACATTCAGCCGGCAATCGCTGAGGCAAGTGCGGGAAGTGAGACGCTGTAGCGGTATGATGTGCTGCCGTGCGAGTCGGGGAACTCTTCGTGACGGTGTTCGATATTGTGCTGGGAGAGTTTTCGGCAGAAGATCCTGAGGCCGAACTGCAGGTTGTATTCGTCCAATGTTCCGCAGTCCACAAAGAGCAGGCTCAGAGAGCGGAGCGCCTCACGGAAGTTCTCTTGTTCAACCATTTCCACCGGATCAAAACTGAGCCATTGGTTCCAGACCTCACTGTCGGTTTCGCAGGTCAGGGGATTGAAGGGGAGGCGGATGTTTTCGGGTGGTTGACGGAGCGGGTCGGGAGAATAGGCGGCAGACATGGCAAGCATGTCGAGCAGGGGAAATTCGCCCGACGGGGGTTTAAGTGCGGTTTCATAGCGGGTGAAAAAGTTGGTGAGGCTGCCGTTGTGTTTTTCAAGAATGCGTGCGGCGGCGGCAAAGTTCGGCCGGTAGCAGAGGTCGAAGGCTAAGTCGCCGCTGTGGCTTGCGGCGGCTCCGAAGAGATCGGGGTGTTTCATTGCAAGCCGCAGGGCACCGAACCCGCCGGAGGATTTTCCTGCAATTGCGCGGTGAGGGCGTTCGGGAATGGTGCGGAGTGCCGCATCCACACAGGGGACAATCTCCCGGGTGAGATACCGTTCATAGTTGCCCGTTCCGGCTGAGTCCACATATTGCGATCCGCCGTACCGGGTCATGCAGTCGGGCATGACGATGATGGTTTCTGCCATTCTCCCTTCTCTGATAAGGGCTTCAGCCATTTCCGCCACGGTCGGCCTTCCAAAATTGTAGTTCATGAAACTGCGGCCGGTTGAGGCAAATCCCGAAAGAAGATAGATGACGGGAAACCGCCGCTGCCCATCGTAAGAGGGCGGCAGGTAAACGATCAGATCGCGTTCTGTAGGGTCTCCGAGCGGGTTGCCCTCAAGTGTGCGTCCCGGTATGGGAATGGTTGTCATGTTCGGCTTGAGTGGCTTTGCGGGGGATTTCATTTCAGGGCTTCGTTTTTCCGGTTGACATGTGCTGATATCAGGATGCTTGCTTCATAGAGAAGTATCATGGGAATGCCGATGACGAGCTGTGTGACAAGATCGGTTGAGGGGGTGACAAGTGCGGCCACTATCAGCAGGAAGACGATTGCATGTTTGCGGTAGAAACGCATGAATGCAGGGGTGAGGAGCCCGATTTTTGAAAGAATGTAGGAGATGAAGGGGAGCTCGAACACCATTCCGGCTGTCAAGAGTGCTCCAATGAAGAAACTGGTGTAGTCCTGAACGGAGATGTTGTTTTCAATGAGTGTGGAGCCGAACCCTGCAAAGAACTGGAGGGAGACGGGCAGAAAGACAAAATATCCGAATGCTATGCCGGTGAAGAACGAAAGCGAGATGAAGAGAATGGAGAAGCGGCCCGCCTGTCGTTCGTGTTCGTGGAGGCCGGGCGCTACAAATTGCCAGATCTGCCATGCCATGAAGGGAAAGGCGAGAATGAAGCCGGTAAAGAACACTGCCTGCAGGTAGAGCGATATCTGGCCGTAGGGGACAAGGTTCTGGAGGACCAGCGTGTCGCTGCTTCTTTTCAGTGGCCCGATGATGACCACTTCAACAAGAAAATCGGCGAAAATGGCCGAAAGTGCCACCATCAGGACAAGGGCGATTCCCGTTTTTATGATTCTGCCGCGGATTTCATCCAGATGGTCTATGAAGTTGAGGCTCCGTTCTTCTTCTTTTTCATTGCCTTCACCTTCCTCCTCCTGCTTCATGAGTTCGTGGGTTTCCTCACGGTGGCTTTCAGCATCTGTATTTGGTGTGTCGGTCATTCCGGAATTTCCGGCTGCTTCCGGCCGGGGTGTTGTTTCGTCTGGTTCCTGATTCATTGCTGGATGAGGTGTGGAAGTATGGCCTGCTGAGTTGATACGCTGTAAAGCGTTGTATCATAAAACATAGCAACAAAGATGCTGGCAGGCAAGAAAATGTTCCTCCTGATGAGAGAGGGACCAAAAGGATGCTGTTTTTTGCTTGTGAGTTTTATCCTATTTTGGTAATCATGGAAATGTATTCTTATGTCATGCCCGCATGGCAGTTTTGTTCACCCTTTAGCACCCCGATCTGTTGAATATCAATGATGTAACCGCCCCCGTTGCAGAAGAGCTTGTTCTGTTCCGTCAGAAGTACCGGGAGCTGCTTCGCAATCAGAATTCGCTGGTCGACAAGGTTACCCGTTATGTGCTTCGCCAGCAGGGGAAGCAGATCCGTCCTGTCATGGTGCTTCTTTCGGCATCGGTTGCCGGCGGTATCCGGGAATCAAGCTACCGGGGAGCAATCATGGTTGAACTTCTCCATTCGGCTACCCTGATTCATGATGATGTGGTGGATGGTGCCGAGATGCGCAGGGGGATTGCCTCAATCAATGCTATCTGGAAGAACAAGATTTCCGTGCTCATCGGGGATTATCTTCTCTCAAAAGGCCTTCTCTATTCGCTTGAGTCCAAAGATTACGGATTTCTTCACATTGTTTCAGATGCGGTCAGGCGGATGAGCGAGGGTGAGATTCTGCAGATACAGAAAACCCGAAGCCTTGATATTTCCGAAGAGGACTATATCCGTGTCATTTCCGACAAGACCGCTTCCCTTATTGCTTCATCATGCGCCATGGGGGCAGAGAGCGCAACTGAAGATGAGGTGAAGATAGCTGCAATGAAAAAGTATGGAGAGAGTCTGGGACTTGCGTTTCAGATTCGTGATGATACGCTCGACTATACGGGTGATTCCCGAAAGACCGGCAAGGAGATGGGAATTGATATCCGTGACAGGAAAATAACTCTCCCCCTTATCCACGCACTTTCCAAAGCGTCACCTGCCGAGCAGAGAAGGGTCCGCTCCATTCTTAAAAACTCCCGGAAGCGTTCGCAGCTCAGGGGCGAAGTGATGGATTTTGTGCGTCGAATGGGTGGGTTGGACTATGCCGGAGCTGTTGCAGAAGGTTATGCGGCCGAGGCTGTAGAGGCGCTTGATGTGTTTGGGGACTCAGAAGCGAAGAAGGCGCTTTTGAATCTTGTGGATTTTGTGATGAACCGTCAGCATTGATGCTGTTGAAGCTATTCTGATAATACCTCTTACCGTACTGTGACAATGATGAAAAAAGTTGGATTGATTGCTCTTGTTGTTCTTGTGGCTCTTGGTCTTTTCGACAGGGTTTTCATGCCTTTTGTGGTCCGCTCGGGGAGTGTGGCACTTGTGCCCGATGTTGCCGGGCTTCTCTATGAAGATGCCGCCTACCGTCTCGAACGCAAGGGCTTTTCCCCTGACAAGAGATTCCATGTAAAATATCTCACCGGTGTGGATTCAAATGTTGTGCTTTCACAGTTGCCTGAAGCCGGGGCAAAGGTTAAGCCTGGAAGGAGCGTGTCCCTCGTTGTGAACAGGAGGGAAAAACCGACATATCCCATGCCGGACCTTATAGGGCGCCCTGAAGTGGAGGCGCGTCAGGCTCTCAAGCGATTGGATCTGCTTGTTGAAGATATACAGATCACTACCGTGTACAACAGTGATGAGGATGGGCGGGTCCTTTCACAGTCTGTGCCGGCGGGAGTGCCTGTAAAACCCGGAGCCGGTATTTCAGTTATTGTCGGGCTGTATGAGGAGTCGGATGAGGGGGTTCGTAAAGTCATTGTGCCTGATGTGCTTGGCATGTCGCTCTCACAGGCTGAACGGATTATTGCCGGTGCAGGTCTGGAGCGGGGAAGAGTGAGACGGGAGTATTCGGCCATTCTGGTTCCCAATACCGTCATCAGTCAGAAGCCTTCTGTCAGTGCATATGTTTCGCCTGGCCAGAAAATTGACCTGACGGTTGTGACCGGAGACTGATGGGCGTCCCGGGGGTTGCCGGATTGCCGGTTATTTATAGTTGGCTTTTTTGTACTCATCCCTGATATCCTTTATTCCGGTCGTGCGGTCATTGCCGTCGCTGATGAAGCCGAAGTATTCAAGAATGATGCGGACGACAAACCAGAGACCTGCAAAGAGCAGCTGGATTGAGCTGAAGATGTTCGTGAAGATATTTCCTGTCATGATTGTCTGAGAGGGTCTTTCTGTTCCAATGGGAAATGGCCATTCATAAGGGAATGGCCATTTTGTTCAGCAGTGCGTCAGGTTGCCTTTCAGTCGGTCAGGGCATCTTCGGCTTCAATCCAGTCATCAAGATGCGACTGATCCTGACGGCCTTTGTTCTCCCACCGGTAATATGCTGAAATCCGGATCTGTTCCATTCGTTCTTCGGGTGATACCGGCTTGGCAGCTTTCTTTTTTGCCGTTGTGGTTTTTTTCGCAGGAGTTTTTGCCGCTGCAGTTTTCTTTGCAGGTGCGGCTTTTTTGGCAGCTGGTTTTGCTGCTGCTTTGGTGGCAGGTTTTGCTGCGGTTTTTTTTGCTGTCACCTTGGGGGCGACAGTTTTGTCTTCAGCTTTTTTGGCCATGACTGGGTGTTCGCTTGTTGTTGATGAGATATAATGAAACCTTTAGGTCAATTATTATTTTTCTGAAGATACGAAAGAATCTTGTATAAGGACATTGAGAAGAGTATTTTTTTATGCCCCTTCAGTCGCGCCCGATGTGTGTAAGCGCCGGTTATGTTGCAATTTTTCCAACGGGCGTTATTAAACAGGTCAGTCGGCTCACATGAAGGAACATAAAAACGGCAAGAGAAACTGGAAAAGAAACTTACGGGTCTTTTTCTATGCCGTTCTCCGCAAAAGCCGCTACCTGAAGGGCAACCATCGCACAGTCTTCCGGCTCTCCCTCGACGCGCTTCTTGTTCAGCTGAACCTCAATCAGGATTTCCCGTTTCTTTTCATTGCGATCTTTGTGGGCCTTACCACCGGATATCTGGCGGTCATGTTTCATGACGCCATTCTTCTGTTCAGTTCATTTCTTTTTGGTGGCGCCGATCTTCTGACAAGCCCTTACCGCTATATCATTCTTGCACTTATTCCCGCTCTTGGTGGTCTTTTTGTAGGACTCTACAACGCGTATGTGGTGAAAACCCGTCCCGGTCATGGTTTGGCTTCGGTCATCAAGGCTGTTGCCCAGAACAACGGGACCATCAAAAAAAGCCACTGGTTCCATAAAACAGTCACTTCGGTCATGAGCATCGGGACGGGTGGCGGTGGCGGCAGGGAGGCTCCCATCCTTCAGGTTGGAGCTGCAATCGGTTCAACGGTCGGGCAGCTGTTGAAGTTCTCTCCTGACAGAACCCGTACTCTTCTTGGATGCGGTGCGGCAGCAGGCCTTGCGGCTGTGTTCAATGCCCCTATTGGCGGTGTCATGTTTGCCATTGAGGTGATTCTTGGTGATTTCAGTGTCAAGACTTTCAGCCCCATCGTTGTGGCTGCTGTTGTCGGTACGGTGCTTTCGAGAAGTTTTCTCGGAAGCTCTCCCACTTTTCAGGTCTCTCCCTACACGCTTGTTTCCAACATTGAGCTGCTGTTCTATTTCATTCTTGGCGTGCTTGCCGGTCTTTCAGCAGTGCTGTTCATCAAAACCTACTATGCCATAGAAGAGTGGTTTCTTCGTATTGAGAAACGCTATAACATTCCTGTCTGGATGCTTCCCGCTATCGGCGGGCTTCTTTGCGGATTGATCTGCATGTGGCTCCCCGGACTGTATGGTTACAGTTACAGTGTTGTTGACAGTGCGCTCAGGGGCGAGGAAACATGGACCGGAATGATAAGCGTCTATCTGCTCAAGCCTGTTGTTGCAGGGCTCAGTGTTGGTTCGGGCGGTTCGGGCGGCATGTTTGCTCCGGCCATGAAAATGGGCGCCATGCTTGGCGGTATGTTCGGCAAGGTGGTGAACATGATTCTGCCGGGAATGACTGCCGCTTCAGGCGCTTATGCTCTTGTAGGGATGGGGGCGCTGACGGCCGGTATCATGAGGGCGCCGTTGACGGTCATTCTTATTCTTTTTGAAGTGACCGGTCAGTATGAAATTGTGCTTCCCATCATGTTTGCGGCTGTTACATCAACGCTTGTTGCCAGAGTTGCCTACCGCCATTCCATGGAGACCTATGTGCTTGAAAAGGAGGGGGTACGGGTAGGATACGGTATTGCCCTTTCAGTTGCTGAGAATATCAGCGTGCTTGATGTGATGCGTACTGACTTCATCAAATTCATGGATGTGACCCGGGTTGAGAAGGTGCTTGAGGTTTTTCACAATACTCCGGAGTCGAACTTTCTTGTGACCAATGAAGAGAACCAGTTTGTAGGGATGATTCGCCTTGAGGAAATGAGCATTCTGCTTCGTGACGGTACTTTTGCGGGTTTGATAGCTGAAGATGTGGTCAAAAAAGAGGTGCCGGTGCTCTATGATTCATCGAAGCTTGATGAGGCGCTTAAATTCTTTGAGGTTGCCGATTATACCAATGTGCTCCCGGTGATTTCAAAACGGTCGGGTAAACTGCTCGGCATTGTCCGGCAGGAGGAGGCCTTTTCCTATTATCGCAAGCAGATGAACCTCTATGGTTCCGATACGGTCGAGCCTGCCCGTCCTCTCTGACTGGCGCAGTTCAATGATGGTTCTGTTCAGCTGTTCCGACGGTTGAGTGCAGTTGCTGAAATGACGAGCAGGATGGTGACGGCTGTCATGACCTGAAAGATCTCTTTGGGCACAAGAGAGTTGACTGCGAGTCCTCCATAGTCAAGCAGCCCCATGAAGAGCGCTGAGCCCATGATCCAGAGAGGATGGGCTGCTGCGAGCAGTGCTGTGGCAATCCCTGAAAAGCCGGCACCGGCAGTCATTCCTGCTTCATAATATCCTTTGTAGCCAAGTACCAGATTAGCGGCTCCAAGGCCGGCTGAAGCGCCACCCATTGCCATTGCAAGAAGTGTGTGCCGCGCCGGGTTTATGCCCGCCCTCTTTGCCGCAAGGGGCTGAAGCCCCGATGCCCTCATCTCAAATCCGTGTCGGGTTCTGTAGAGGAGGGCCCAGAAGCCGAGTGATAGCGCTATTGCGGCATAGAGAGAGGGATTTGCCGGGGATGAAGGGAACCATCCATAGAGCTCGGAGAAAGAGGCAATCCGGGCATTTTCGGCAATAGGCGCACTGTGTGCGGTGGAGGGAAGTGCGAAGTGGTTGAAAAGGAGGTATCCGCTTACCCCCTGGGCTATGAAGTTCAGCATGATGGTTGAGATGACTTCGTTTACCCTGAATCGGATTTTGAGGATTGCGGCAATTGACGCCCATCCTGCCCCTGCAGTCATTGCAGCGAGTACTGCGAGTGGTATGGCTGCCCAGGGTGTCAGACTTGGGGGGAGTGATGCTGCAGAGATGGCTGCGGCAATGGCTCCAACCTGGAGCTGCCCTTCAGCTCCGATGTTGAAGAGTCTGAGGTGAAAGGGTATGGCGACAGCAAGCGCCGAGAAGAGCAGCGTGGTTGCCTTGAAGAGGACCTGCCCTGTGCCGTAGGGGGAACCGAGGGTTGAGCGCACAATGCGTTCGGCCACCATGAGGGGATCTGTTCCCGTTGCGCTGATGATGGCGGCATTGAGCAGGATTGCCAGCAGGATGGAGAGGGTGGGGACAAGCGCCCGCTGAAGGGGATGGTTCATGGTCCTGCTCTTTCAGGTGATGTAAAGACCGATCTCTTTCTGGAATGCCACTCCCTCAAGCCGCTTCAGCTCGCACTCCTTTGCGGTGAATTCATGGGAAATGGCGCCATTGTAGATGCATCCGATTCGGGTGGACAGGGTGATGAGCTCTTCGAGTTCCGCTGAGATGAGCAGAATTGCCACTCCCCGGCTGCGCGCCTCGATTATTTTGCGGTGAATGGTTTCAATAGCCCCGATATCAACACCGCGCGTTGGCTGTGCCAGTATCAGCAGCTTGAGGTCGGGGCGGGTCATTTCGCGTGCAACGACCACTTTCTGCTGGTTCCCTCCTGATAGAGCACCGAGTTGTTGCTTTGCCGGGTTCTGGCACAGGACGCCGTAGTCGGGTATGAGACGGCTTTCAAGCTGCTGCAGTGCTTTATGGCTGAATCCTGCGCCTCTATGGAGAGAGGGTTCACGGTGCCGCCCGAAGATGAGGTTGTCGGTCACGCTGAAGGAGGTGATGACGGCTTCGGTGTGACGGTTTTGGGGGACTGCGCCAACCCCGCAGTCGGTAATCTGTCGGGGTGAGAGCTCCAGGAGTGAGCGGCCTTCAAGCTGTATTGAGCCTTTGATGCCTTTCTGCCCTTGCAGCATTCCTGAAAGTGCCTGCAGGAGTTCGCTCTGTCCGTTGCCCTCAACACCGGCGATGCCGTAAATCTCTCCCGCCTTGATGGAGAGGGAGAGGTTGCGGAGTTTCTGGGCCCCTCTCGTGTCGGCAAGGCACAGGTTGCTTACCCGCAACCGCTCAGCTCCGGGGGTGGCGGGCGGATTGTCAACACTGAGGAGCACGCCCCGTTCCACCATCCTCCCGGCCAGCTGTTCTTTTGTTGCTCCTGCGGCCGGCATGGTGCAGACAATTTCTCCTTTGCGCATGACGCTGATGGTGTCGGCAAAGGAGAGCACTTCGTCAAGTTTGTGGCTGATGAAGAGAACGGTGTGGCCGTTTTCGGCGAGCGTGCGTAGCGTGGTGAAGAGTTTTGTGCTCTCCATGGGGGTGAGTACGGCGGTCGGTTCGTCAAGAATCATGATTGAGGCATTGCGCAGAAGCAGCTTCATGATTTCAACACGCTGGGCCTCTCCTACGCTGAGTTTGCTGACTCTGGCATCGGGATTGAGGGCAAGAGAGTACTTTTCGGCGCACTCCCGTATGCGGTTGTTGACAGCCTTTCTGTTCAGCGGACTGAAGAGTTTGCACTCTTCATAGCCGAGCATGATGTTTTCGGCAACCCTCAGTTCCCCTGCAAGCATGAAGTGCTGGTGAACCATCCCGATGCCCTCTTCTGCAGCATCTTTTGGGGAGGTGAAGCGTACTGGTTTTCCTCTGATGATCAGCTCCCCGCCGGTGGGGGGAAGCATGCCGGAGATGATGTTGGTGAGTGTGCTTTTGCCTGCGCCGTTTTCACCCACAATGGCATGAACAGTCCCCTTTTCAATGGTGAGGCTGACATTTCGAACGGCCGTGAGGGTGCCGAATTTTCTGGTGATGTTCTGAATCTTTACTGCTGCTGCCATTGTTAGCCTTTCCTCAGAGCCAGATCATGACGGTTTTGATGCTCTCCTTGCTGTCGAGGGCTTTGCGGTATGCTCGTTCATATTCGGCAACGGGGAAGATGTCGGTGAAAAACTTTTCACTCTCGATCCTCTCTTCTTCAAGCTCCTTTGCGGCTTTTTCAAGATGTGCATGCGAAGTGACACTGGAGCAGATGATGACCGGCTCTTTATGCTGGAGCAGGCGGTAGTCGTAGGCGAGAACCTCATAACTGCCCATCAGGAGAATTCCGGCCCCCTGTTTCATCAGCCGGGCCGCTTTTTCAAGGAGCAGGATTCTTCCGGTTGTTTCAACAATAAGGTCATAGCTGCTGTTGAACCCTTCGTCAAAATCCTCTATGTCAAGGGCAATGTTCTCGGCATGGGAGAGCTGACCCCTGATGCCGAAGGTCTCAACGGCGTCAATGCGGGTGACGCCCAGCCGGCGGAGGTATTCCGTGACCATCAGCCCAACGGAGCCGAGTCCGAGTACAAGGACTCTGGATGATGAGTTGAGGGAGGTTTTGTCTATTCCGCTTATTGCATATCCTGCAAGTCCGATAAGTAGATCGCGATGGGTGGATTGGCGGCGGAGAGGGAGCAGGTTTTTTCTTGAGGTTGGAATGATTTCCGCATGGCATCCGTAGTAGGGCTCGACTCCCGTCCAGCAGTCGCCTTTGAAGGCATAGACGAAGTCGCCGGGCTCGAGGTCTGTTACAGCCGATCCTTTGGAAACCACCTGCCCGATTGCTTCACTGCCTGGCATGATGGGGTAGTTGAGCACCCTGCTCGATACCGGTTTGTTGGTGAGGAGAAGACGGTCGAGGCCGGGAGTGATGGTAGTAGCTATGGTTTTTACAACAACGGCTTCCGGAGAGGAAGCTTCATAGGTTGCGTGCTGCAGTTTGAGTTTGTTGGCTTTCTGCAGTACAAGTGCTTTTGCTGTCTCCTGCATGGTTGATTGTTTTCAGTATGAATGTATTGCGCTTCAGCCGGGAAGCAGGCTTGAAAGTATCCATGAAATGGTGCTGATGCAGATGGAGCCGGCAACAGCCCACCAGAAGCCCTCAATGGTGAATCCGTCAACGAGAGCTGCGGAGAGCTGAAGAAGGAGGGCATTGATGACAAGCAGAAAAAGGCCGAGCGAGAGCAGAATGACCGGAATGGAAAAGAGGATGAAGAGCGGCTTGACAATAGCGTTGATGAGGCCGAGAACAAGAGCTACAGCGAGCGCTGCGCCAAAACTGGAGATGTTGATGCCGGTCAGTATCTGTGCTGTGAGATAGACAGCTGCGGCGTTGACGAGCCAGAGAAGAAGAATGTGTCCCATCGGAGTCCCTGTTTACCCTTTTGATAAAGCGGAGCATCTGGTTGTGCTCCTGCCCTGCATTGAAATGTACGAAACCTTTGGTGTTATATGCCAAGTTCTGTGAGGGCTTCCTGGAGGGTTCTGCATCCGGCAATGCGTATCGGGAGCTTTTTGAGGGAGGGTTTCAGGCTGCGCGTATTGGCTTCGGGCAGCACAATGCTTTTGAACCCGAGATGTGCGGCTTCGCGGATTCTTCGTTCGCTGTCGCTGATTGCCCTCAGTTCGCCTGAGAGTCCAATTTCTGCGGAGCAGGCTGCGGTGGCCTCAAGCGGCCGGTTCATAAGGCCTGAAGATACGGCGGCTGCAATGGCAAGGTCGGCGGCGGGTTCAATCAGTTTCAGCCCCCCTGCAATTTTGACGAACACATCCTGTCCCCAGGTCTCCATCTGGAGCCTTTTTTCAAGAACGGCAAGAATGATTGACATGCGTTTCAGGTCGAACCCTGTACTGATGCGCTGCGGCATCGAGTAATTGGTGTTCGAGACCAGCGCCTGAACTTCTACAAGGATTGCCCGCGACCCCTCAATGGCGGCCAGTATCGAGTTGCCGGCCACATCGGTCTGCCTGCCGGAGATGAAAAACTCGCTGGGGTTCGACACCTCTTCAAGTCCGTTCTCCTCCATGCGGAAGACCCCGATTTCATTGGTGGAGCCATAACGGTTTTTGACGGACCGGATGATGCGGTATCGTTGATATCCTTCGCCCTCAAACTGCAGGACTGTGTCGACCATGTGTTCCAGGGTTTTGGGTCCGGCAAGGGTCCCCTCTTTGGTGATGTGGCCGATGAGAAAGAGGATGAAGTTCTGCTGCTTTGCAGCTCTGATGAGGAGTGAGGCGCATTCGCGTATCTGGGTGAGGGTGCCCGGAGAGCTCTGGTATTGGGTTGAATGGACTGTCTGGATGGAGTCGACAATGACCAGCGCCGGTTGCTCCTTTTCAATGAGAGCAAGGATTGCTTCAAGGTCGGTTTCGGGTGCCAGCCAGAGGTTGTCGGCCTTCACCTGCATCCGCTGCGCCCGTTCACGGATCTGGTTTGGAGACTCCTCTCCTGAAATGTAAAGAATCTTTGACGGGCTGAGGCAGGCGGCAAGATGCAGCATGAGGGTTGATTTGCCGATGCCCGGTTCGCCTCCTACCAGAATGGCAGATGCCTTCATCAGGCCGCCTCCAAGCACCCGGTCAAGTTCTCCTATGCCGGTCATGTGACGATGGCCTTCACTGGGGAGTGCCTCATGCAGCCTGACAGGGGCCGTTCCGGGAAACGCTACGGCCCCCTCTTTCCGGTTTTTTGGTTCCGGCAGGATTCTGGTCTCCTCAAGCGTTCCCCAGCTCTGGCATTCAAAGCATTTCCCCTGATATTTCAGGGAGACGGCTCCGCACTGGGAACAGACATATTTTATGGTCTGTTTTGCCACCCGCTCAGAGGTTGTGTGTGCGTTCGAATGAGTGAAGCGTGTTTTTCAGCAGCATGGCAATGGTCATGGGGCCTACGCCGCCGGGAACCGGAGTCATTGCTGATGCCAGCGCCGAAACTCCCTCGTAGTCGACATCGCCGACAAGGCGGGTGCCGCTTTTGGTTGTAGGATCGTCAATCCGGTTGATGCCCACATCAATGACTACAGCACCCTCTTTCACCATATCTGGTGTGATGAACTTCGCACGGCCTATGGCGGCAATGAGAATATCGGCCTGACGGGTGTAGGAGGCTATGTCTTGTGTGGCGGAATGGCAGATGGTAACAGTACAGTTCGACCTTTTGAGTTTCTGGAGCATGAGGTTGGCCATCGGCTTGCCCACAATGTTGCTGCGGCCGACCACCACACAGTGCTTACCGCTGGTTTCAATGCCGTAGCGGCCGAGCAGTTCAAGAATGCCATAGGGGGTGCAGCTGACAAAGCATTTGTCAAGGTGACCCATGACGAGACGGCCGAGGTTTTCGGGATGGAATCCGTCCACATCCTTCTGGGGATCAATGGCCAGCGTGACGGCGAATTCATCGATCTGTTTTGGCAGCGGCTGCTGCACAAGAATGCCGTGGACGGCAGGGTCAAGGTTCAGGGAGGCGATTGTGTCGAGCAGATGCTCTTCTGGCGTGTCGGCCGGCATTGTAATTACTGAGGAGTTCATGCCGATCTCTTTGCATGTTTTTGCTTTATTGCGTACATAAACCTGCGACGCAGGATCCTCGCCAACGATGATGACTGTCAGTCCGGGGACTTTTCCTGTTGTTTCGCGGTAGCGGTCAACGCTTGCTTTCAGTTCGTCTTTTAGCTCAAGTGAGACTTTCTTTCCGTCAATGATCAGCATGGTTCAATAGGGCTTGATAGTGAAATTGGACTGTTTCGGGTATCGGGGCTGCAGAAAAGCTTATAGCTATGAAAAAAAGAGCGAACCGGCAAGTGCCTATTTGCTTTAACCAGTCAGAGGGTTTGTTTCATGGGAATTCTGTCAGTAGGTGAGGTCCTTGTTGAGAGGGATATTCTTGACTCTTTTTTTTCATGCGATCTCAATGCATGCAGGGGATGCTGCTGTGTTGAGGGTGAGCTTGGAGCTCCCCTCAGCGAAGCGGAAGCCACATTGCTGCAGCACCCTCCTGGAGAGGTGCTGCGAATGCTGCCTGACGCCAACAGGCAGTGGATTGCCCGTCATGGAACGGTTGAGGACTATCAGGGTTCGCTCTACACACGGACACTTTCGGGCAGGGAGTGCGTGTTTGCCCTCATTCGTGAGGGTGTGACGCTCTGTGCTCTGGAAATTGCCTGCAACGAGGGAAAAACAGCGTTTCCAAAGCCGCTTTCCTGCCGTCTTTTTCCGTTGCGGGTGAGGAAAAAGTTCGGATTGCCGTATCTTGTCTATGAGCAGCATGGAATGTGCCGGCATGCCAGATTGCTCGGCACGGAGCAAAGAGTTCCGCTTGTAGAGTATCTCCGTCCTCACCTTGAAGAGCTGTATGGCAAAGCATGGGTGAGAAGCCTCATCTCATTTTCTGATTCCATATTCGACCCTCATGGCTGAATTCAGGTTGCAGCAGAAGCAGAAAGCACAGCTTTCAACACAGCAGATAATCAGCAGTCAGCTGCTGCAGCTTCCGCTTGCCAATCTTGAACAGCGGATCTACGAAGAGCTGCAGGAAAATCCCCTCCTTGAGGCGGTTGAGGCGGAGAAAGAGAATTCGCTGGACGAACGGGAGCGAAGTTCCGCTTCATCAAGCGGCCAAAGCTCAGGTGAACATTTTTTTCAGGCTGTTCAGTTTGACAGCTTCCATGAAATTCTTCTCAAGCAGTTGGCGCTTCAGGAAAACATAGAGCGGGGTGAGGTGGAAGTGGCCATTGAAATTCTCGGCAATCTGGACTCAGACGGTTACTTCGTTGAAGATCCGGAGGTGATTGTTGACAGTCTCCGCATTGCCGGACTGGAAGTTGACGGAGATGAAGTTGAAGCCATTCGCCTCAAAATCCTCCATCTCGATCCGCCCGGTGTGGCGGCGCTTGATCTCAGGGAACGGCTGCTTGTGCAGCTGCATTTCTCGCGAGGAAAAGCCTCAGTGAGGGTTCGTGGCGTTGCCGAAGCGATTCTCATCCACCATTTTGATGATTTTATTCATCGTCGATTTGAGCGGCTTGTCAAAAAACTCCCCCATCAGCCAGAAGAGATTGATGCGGCAATCAACGCCATTGTTGCGCTTGATCCCCACCCTGGAATTTTTCAGGATGAAGGCGGGCATTACATTTCGCCGGACTTTCTTGTTTCCTTTGACAATGGGGAACTGACGGCCTCTCTCAATGACCGGAGCGCCCTGTCAGTCAAAGTCAGTGACCGGTATCGCGACATTCTCGGCAAGCGGCAGGGGTCGAAGGAGGACCTGCAGTTCATCCGCCGGAACATGCAGCGCGCCAATGATTTTGCCAGTGCTCTTGAGTCACGGCGCCAGACGCTTCTCAAGGTGATTGAGTCGCTCATGAAGCACCAGTATGCATTTTTTGCCGATGGTCCGGCGTTTCTTGCGCCTCTCGGCATGAAAACCATTGCGGCCGATACCGGGCTTGATATTTCCACCATCAGCCGTGCCGCCAACAGTAAATATGTGCAGACGCGGTTCGGAGTTTTTGAACTGAAGTATTTTTTTACCGGTGCAATCCAGACCGATGATGGGGAGGATGTGTCAAGCAAGGTGATCAAGCAGCATCTTGCCAACATGATAGAGGCGGAGGAGCCGTCGAAGCCGCTTTCAGACGACCGCTTGACGGCAATGCTTTCGGAACAGGGGTTCCAGATAGCCAGAAGAACGGTTGCAAAATACCGTGAACAAATGCAAATTCCAGTGGCAAGACTAAGGAAAAAAATATTTTAATCGAATGAAGCATTCAGAAGAGTCCCGCATCCGTTCAACAACTGTGATTGGAGTACTGCGCGACGGGAAGGCGGCTCTCGGCAGTGATGGCCAGATGACACTCGGCAATACCGTCGTCAAACATTCAACCCGAAAAATCAGAAGCCTCTATCAAGGCAGGCTGCTTGCTGGATTCGCCGGAGCAACTGCTGATGCCCTAACCCTGCTTGACCGTTTTGAGGAGAAACTTGAAGCCTACAACGGAAAGCTTGAGCGGGCGGCAGTTGAACTTGCCCGTGACTGGCGGACCGATAAATATCTTCGCCGACTTGAAGCCATGCTGGCCATTGTGAGCAGTGAAAAAGCGCTCATCATTTCCGGGACCGGCGATGTCATTGAGCCTGAAGATGGCATTGTTGCCATCGGCAGCGGCAGCATGTATGCCCTTGCTGCAGCCCGTGCCCTCATGAAGCATACCGGACTGCATGCCGGCGACATTGTACAGGAGAGCCTCAGGACGGCAGCCGACATCTGTATTTATACCAACGATCATATCGTTGTGGAGGAGGTCTGAACCTCCCCGACCTTTCAGAAATATTCTAAATCCATGCAATGACCCTGAAGAAAGAATCCTCTGTTTTTCTCCCCATAGACGCTGACGCACAGGGTGGAACCCTTGGGGAGGAGCACCTTACACCGCACCAGATTGTTGCCCTGCTCGACAAATACATCATCGGCCAGAAAGAGGCCAAAAAATCTGTGGCCATAGCCCTGCGCAACCGTCTTCGCCGCCAGAATGTTGGCGAAGAGCTGCGTGACGAGATCATGCCGAACAACATCATCATGATCGGGCCGACAGGTGTCGGAAAAACTGAAATTGCCCGTCGTCTTGCAAAACTTGCAAAGGCCCCTTTCGTGAAAGTTGAGGCATCCAAGTTCACCGAGGTCGGCTATGTCGGCCGTGATGTTGAGTCCATGATCCGCGATCTTGTTGACCAGTCTGTTGCCATGGTGCGCAGTGAAAAGTCGGAGGAGGTCCGTGAAAAGGCTGCGGCTCATGTTGAAGAGCGCATTATTGACATTCTGCTTCCTCCTGTTGCCGGTTCGGCTGAAGATGATATTCAGGAGGTCCTCATAGAGGGGGATGAGGGTTCGTCTTCCTCATTTGAACCGAAAGATGAGTCTTTTGAAGTCAACCGCAGGAGCCGCAAGAAGATGCTCCAGCGGCTTCGCGAAGGCAAGCTGGAGGACCGGCAGATTGAGATGGATGTATCGGGCGACTCTTCGGGCGGGATGATGCAGATTTTTGGTCCGATGGGTCAGATGGAGGAGATTGGCGGCATTATGCAGGACCTGATGAACGGCCTTCCCCGCAAGAGCAAAAAACGCCGTGTCACCATTGCCGACGCCAGAAGGATTCTGGAACAGGAGGAGGTGCAGAAGCTGATTGATATGGACACCGTTGTGAAGGAGGCCATCACAAAAGTTGAGCAGTCGGGGATTGTCTTTATTGATGAAATTGATAAAATTGCCGCACCGACGACAGGTGGCGGAGCCAAGGGGCCGGATGTTAGCAGGGAGGGGGTGCAGCGCGACCTTCTGCCGATTGTGGAGGGTTCGAATGTTGCGACCAAGCACGGCATGGTCAAGACCGACCATGTGCTTTTCATCGCCTCGGGTGCATTTCATGTAGCAAAACCGTCCGATTTGATCCCTGAACTTCAGGGTCGTTTTCCCATCCGTGTTGAGCTGAAGAGCCTGACAGAAGAGGACTTCTACCTGATTCTCACCCAGCCCCGCAATGCCCTCATCAAGCAGTACCGGGCACTGATGGGAACGGAAGGGGTCGATCTCCAGTTTACCGATGGGTCCATCCGCGAGATTGCCCGGACTGCAGCGGTGGTCAACGAGAGTGTGGAAAATATCGGAGCGCGGAGGCTGCACACCATCATGACCAATCTGCTTGAAGAGTTGATGTTCGACATTCCCGAAAACATGTCGAAAGGCAAAGTGCTCATAGACGAGGAGATGGTGAAGGCGAAGCTGAACCATGTTGCCTCTGACAGGGATCTCAGCCAGTATATTCTGTAACTCAGACCAGTAACCATGAGCCAGCACAGGATTCTTGTTCTCAACGGCCCCAACCTTTCCCGTCTCGGAAAACGCGAGCCGGCCATTTACGGCCACACAACGCTTGAGGAGATCAATGTCGGTATAAAAAAGGCGTTTCCCGACATCGCCTTTGACTTCTTCCAGACAGAGGATGAGGGAGAGCTGCTTGAAAAGCTTTTTCAGGTGGAGGACGAGGGGGGATGCATTGGGGTACTGCTCAATGCCGGCGCCCTTACCCATTATTCCATTGCCCTTCGGGACGCCATCAGTGCCGTCGGGGCGGCTGTGGTAGAGGTGCATTTGTCGAACATCTACGCCCGCGAGGAGTTTCGCAGCAAGTCTGTGATTTCAGCGGTATGCGCGGGGGTTGTCAGTGGGTTCGGGGAAGAGAGCTACCATCTTGGCGTTCGTGCTCTCGTCTCTCTCAGAGAGCAGGGGGGCAGGCAGTAGGGGGTTCAGTCGTCCCGCAGCTTTTCCAGTAAATGGCGCATCTGGCGAAGACGGCGCCGGTCGCTGTAAAAGAGGATGGGTTTGTCCATCGCCGCCTCCATCAGAGCTGCAGCCTCTTTTTTATGCCCAAGCTCAAGTTCAACCAGAGCGAGTTCATGGTAGTTTCTGATTACTCTGGGGTCGAGCGTAATGGCCTTTTTCAGAGCATTTTCTGCATCTTCATAGTCGCCCTTCGGCATTTTCCCTACGAAGGTTCCTCCCATCATTCGCCTGAACCAGCCAATGCCGGCAGCCTGTCGGTAATACGAACCCAGCATTGAGAGTGCTGTCTGATCGTTCGGGTTCAGACGAAGGGCGGTATCCAGTTGCCGTTTGATCTCTCCTGCGTTCCGGATTTTTTCCTTTGTTCCACTTTTTTCTGCAGCCATCCCAAGAGCGGCAGCGAGCCATGCATGCGATTCGGCACGGGTACTGTCAAGTCGTATGCTTTTTTGTGCATGGTGCACCGCCTTCCGGTAATGCTCAATCCGCTTCTTCTTATCATCGCGCGGAAGAGATTCGCCGATACTGACTTCAAGGCGTGCAAGTTTCCACCAGATTTCAGCGTTCATTGGTTCACAGGCGCCAGCTATGGCGTAAAGAGAGTCCGCCTTGCGGTACTCCATTTTCCAGAATGCTCTGTCGCCGCTGTTCAGCGCCGTTGATGCCTCTGGCGAAGCTGCCGTCGTCTCTCCAGGCTGGAAGAGGGTCGCAAGACCAATACATGCCGCCGTGGCTGTATGGAGAAGGAGGGAAGTGCTGGCTGCTTTTCCTTTCATGTGTTCTTATTTGAACCAGATGGATTCAGGGTATGTGCGGTGAAGCTTGCGGTCGATACCAAGCCAGTGCCCCGAAGGGAGCAGCATCATGAGCAGTGCGAACACCATGAAGGGAGGAAGCGTCAGGTTGTAATATGCACCAGCCGCAAAATTGATGAACATGAACAGCGCGAAGGCGGCATTCAGCCTCACCGCCGTACCGGTAATCAGCCCCAGAGCTATAATGAGTTCACCGACTGTCACAATCCAGGCAATCGGCATGGCCAGAGGAATGGCAAAGTACTCAAGATAAAGCGCCTGAAACGACCCCGCCTCCAGCTCTGAAAGCCGCAGCCTGAAGTACCCCTCCATCAGGTCGGTCCAGAGCCATCCTTTTACCAGTTTGTGCCAGAAGCCGTAGACGAAAAATGCCGCAAAGAGATAACGGCCCATGAGAAAGAGGATGACTCCGGCACTTTTCAGCGGGTGCTGGCGCATCCACGCTACCTTCCATTCAAAATCGCCCATTGGTCTTTACTGTTCCATGGTTAGAGAAAGTTTGGGATCCCATGACCCTTGTGAACCTGTTGTGAGGTCATTTCCCGTTTTCAGAGTGCTTTCCTGAGCACTTCCACAATGTCCTCCGCGCTCATCGGCGGCCGGCCGGGAAGGCGGCCTTCAGCGTCGTGGATTACCTGCAGCGTGTCCTGCGCATACTGCTCTATCAGTGCGTCCCCGATCTTCATTTCACCCAGGCTGGTGGGGCAGCCGATTGAGGCAAGGAAGGCCTCGAAGCGGTTTATGCCTTCCATTGCTGCTGAAGAGTCTTCAGGACCGTTCAGGGGGATTGAGAAGATGCGATGTGCGAACCCGGCAAATCGGTCGGGACGGGTGCGGGCTGCAAAGCGCATCCATGAAGGGTTGATGGCTGAGAGTCCGGCGCCGTGGGCGATGTCGTGGTGGGCGGATAGCGAGTGTTCGATCATGTGCACAGGAAAGGGGGATGCCGTACCGGCCTGCACCCATCCGTTGAGTGCCACCAGCGATGCCCACTGCACCTGTTCGCGTGCCTGGATGTTGCTGCCATCTGCTATTGCTTCCGGTCCCCACTCCATTGCGGTGAGGATGACCCCTTCGGCAAACCGGTCCTGCACAGGTGTGCCATCAATCCCGTTGAAGTATGATTCCGTCACATGGGTGATCAGGTCGCATATGCCGTTTGCTGTCTGGTCTTTGGGTACGCTCAGGGTCAGTTCCGGATCTACTACGGCAACTTTTGGATAAAGGCATCTGGCCGACACCACTGACTTGAGGGTGCTCTTTTCATCGGTGATGACGGCTCCTGAGTTCATTTCAGAGCCTGTTGCCGCAAGGGTTGGCACGGTGATGAGGGGAAGGGCGCTTTCAGGCAGCCGTCGGTCGGGCTGGCCGTGAGCCATCATGTTCCAGGGATCCCCTTCGTAGAATACAGCTGCTGCCATAACCTTGGCTGCGTCCATGACGCTGCCGCCTCCAAGGGCAACGACCACATCACACTCTTCCCTGCGGGCCGTATCGGCTCCGCGCTCAACCGTTGCAATCCGCGGGTTCGGTTCCACGCCGGCGCATTGGGCAACTGCCACGCCGGCCTCGTTGAGACTGCGCACTGCGCGCTCAAAGGNGCCGTTGCGTTTCACGCTGCCGCCACCGGTAACGACAAGGGCCTTCTTTCCATATTCACGAACCACTTCACCGAGTTTTGATAGGGTTCCTGTCCCAAAGACTATGCGTGTCGGGTTCTGGTATTCGAAGTGCATGATGTATATCTTGAATGAAAAAGCCGTTGTGTATTTTAATATATAAGTCCTTTCGCTTACCCGCCAAGGATTTCTCTGTGGGGTCAGCCTTCCTCTGGAGTGGAGCCATACCTGCCATTCTGCAAAGGGAGGCAACAGAAAGATACATGGTGCCGGCAGAACAGAAAGGGCGAAAAAAATGTTATGACTCCATGAAAGGTCATGCTTTGCATATAAGGCCTTGTTTTACGGTGAACTTTCAGACTGACTGGTTCTTGAAAACTAATGAACATGGAATCCATGACTGAGGGCAAGAAAGAAACATTCTCTCCAGAAGATAGCTGCACAGGCGGAGGCTCGGTGTTTGCGGTGCAATCGGAAATCCTGAGGCGGTTCAAGGATGTCTATGAGTTTTTTCCCGGCTCCTTTTCCATCATGAACGCCGGGGGAAAACTGATTGCATGGAACCGGTATATGAGGGATGTGATTATGGGGAGGCCTGAGGGTGAGATGAGCGATGTAGACGGTATGAGGGCCATCCATCCTGATGACAGAGATTTTGTGATGCAGCAATTTTCTGCTGTCATCAGTTTAGGTGCTGACATTCAAAAACCATTCGCCATGAAGGCCTTCCTGAAACTGATCCATGACATTCTTGAGAACTGAGATGGCAGGCTCTTGAATGAAGATTTCGAGAGCCTGCTCATCAAGCGGTACAACGACTCTCGGGCGTGCACATCCGAACCCTGCCTTACTGGAGATGAGCATTCCAGATAAAACAGCCGGCAACAAGAAGCGTTATATCATTATTCAAGAGTATCTCAGATTGCTTTACATCAGACTTCCCGGGTCGACATCGATGCTGACGGTGGCGGCAGGGTTGCGGAAGCGTGAGGTGATTTCGTGCTGGAGGTATCTGGCGAAGGGTTCCGTGAGGCGGGCTTCAGTGAGTTTTACCAGAAGATGGTAGCGGTAGTTGCCCCGGATTTTTGCTATGCTGGCGGGTGCGGGGCCGAGTACTTGGCCTTTGGTGTCGGCGAGTGCCGTCTGGAGTATTTCTCTGCAGGCTTCAGCTGCTTTTTGTGCCGTTGGTTCATCGGGCGAGCTGCATTCAAATTTCACCAGCTTTGTGTAGGGGGGGTATCCAAGCTCTTTGCGTGAGGCCATTTCCAGTTTGAAAAATTCACTGTAACTGCCGGTGAGCAGGGCGTTGAAAACTTCGTTTTCACGGTTGTAGACCTGCAGGTAGACTTCGCCGGGGGTGGATGAACGCCCTGCGCGTCCCGATACCTGAGTGAGGAGCGAGTACATCCTTTCTGAGGCGCGGAAGTCGGGGAGGTTCAGGCCGATGTCGGCCATGAGAACGCCGACAAGTGTGACATTGGGAAAGTCGAGCCCTTTGGCGACCATCTGGGTACCGAGCAGGATGCGGGCTTTGCCTTCGCGGAACTCATCGAGGATGCGTCCGTGTGAGCCTTTTGTTGTTGTGGTGTCCACATCCATGCGGAGAATGCGTTCTTCAGGGAACAGTGTCTGGAGTTCCTCTTCAATCCGCTCTGTACCGCTTCCTTTGAAGAAGAGATCGGGTGAGGAGCATGAGGGACAGAGGTTGCTGAATGGTTCGGTGTGGCCGCAGTAGTGGCAGCGGAGCTGGCGGTGCCCGGCATGGTACACCATGGGTATGCCGCAGTGGGGGCACTGGGGAACATGGCCGCATGCGAAGCAGAGGACGCTGCCCGAAAAGCCTCTCCTGTTCTGGAGGAGGATGATCTGTTCGTTCTTCTCAAGCCGTTTTGCCATTTCGTGGCGCAGCTTGTCTGAAATTGAGGGTGTGGCTTTGGGGCTGTCTTTCATGACAACAAGGCAGAGTGTGGGCATGGTTGCCCCGTCAATCCTCTCGGGCAGAGTCAGGCGGGTGTATTTGCCCTGAAGTGCGTTGCCGTAGGATTCGAAGGAGGGGGTTGCCGAGCCGAGAATGCAGATGGCTCCTTCTGTTCGGGCTCTCATGACCGCAATGTCGCGCGCGTTGTAGCGGGGGTTCCGGTCCTGCTTGTAGGCGCCGTCGTGCTCTTCGTCAACAATGATGGCTCCAAGGTTTTCAAGCGGGGCGAAGATGGTTGAACGGGCTCCGAGAGCAATTCTGGTTCTTCCACTTCGGAGGCTGTGCCATGCGTCATACTTTTCCTGTCTGCCCATTGCGCTGTGCATGATGGTGACGGCGTCACCGAAGTGCTGGCGGAACCTGCCTGCGGTCTGCGGGGTGAGGGCAATTTCGGGGACGAGCACAATGGCTGTTTTCCCTCTCGCGAGCACTTCTTTCAGAAATTCTATGTAGACAAGCGTTTTGCCGCTGCCGGTAACGCCGTGCAGCAGAAAGGTATGGTAGCCCGCTTTGCGGACGGCATCGCTGAGGGCGGCAAGAACGGTGCGTTGCGCTGCAGTTGGTTTTTTTGTTCCTTCGTCGGGTGTTGGCATACCAGTGTCGAAGCGGCCGTGCAGGGGGATATCAATTTTTTCAAGGTAACCCGAAGCTGTAAGCGTGTTGAGTATGCGGCGCGATGCATGTGAGGCGTCAAGTGATGCTCCGCCGGGGCCGAAGGCTGCTATGCGGTGGAATGTCTCAAGCTGTTTTGGAGTGTTCTTGAGTCCCTCTTCGGGTTCAGCGGGGAGGGTGGGGGCAATGCGCCATGCGGGTGCTGTTTTCTGTGATGTCGAGGAGATTTTTCTCGTGATCTTCAGATGGCCGCCCCGTTCAAGTTCCGACAGGGTTCGATAAAGCTGTTTTTTCCCAAGTCGGCGCTGCAGCTGCTTTACAGTCAGCCGACCTTCTTGATGAAGCAGCTGCATGATTCGGCGGCGGAGAGCCGTGTTCTTAGTGCTGCGCTCTTCTGCCTCAAGGGTGAAGTCGCTGGGTTCTACTATTTCATCAACCGTGGTGCGTACTGCAAGCGGGATGGTTGCTGTGATACAGTCAATCCGCCGGGTGAGGTAGTATCCGGCCATCCACTCCGTGAGTCGCATCATGGGCTGGCTGAGAACGGGCTCTCCTCCGTAGAGGATATCGGTCAGTTCGGCTGGAGGGTGGGAGGGAGGAGCTTCAACATCGGTTTCAAGGATGTATGCCGTTGATAGGGACTGTCTTCCGCCGGTGGTGGATATGAGCACCATGCATCCNGGCTTCAGAGTTGCTTCAGCTTCTTCGGGTACCCTGAGAGCAAAGGGCTCTCCCCTGAAAAGGCGTTCGGCTGTTATGAGGACATGCATGGGAGAGCCGGCATGGTTCAGGCGCCAAGTGCCTTGAGAATGCGGTCCCGTATCTCTTCAACCTTTCCCGTCCCCTCCACGGTGGTGAACCGGGGGGAGTCCAAAGAGCCTTCAGCGGCGCGACCGGTATAGTACTCTATGAGGGGGGAGGTCTGTTCGTGGTAGATGGCAAGCCGTTTTTTTACAGTCTCTTCGGTGTCGTCAACCCTTTGGATCAGCGGTTCACCGGTTTCATCATCCACTCCTTGCTGCTGCGGGGGGTTGAAGGTGAGGTGATAGGTTCTTCCTGAGGCCGGATGCACCCTCCGCCCGCTCATTCTCTGAATGATGCTGCTGTCTTCAACGCGGATTTCAATGACATGATCGATGGTGATGCCTTCTCTGTCAAGAGCCTCAGCCTGTGCAATTGTACGGGGGAAGCCGTCAAAGAGGCAGCCGCTCCTGCAGTCGTCTTCTTTGAGGCGTTCTTTGATGATGTCCAAGATGATGTCGTCTGAAACGAGGTTGCCGGAATCCATAACCTCTTTTGCCTTGCGTCCGAGGGGGGTCTCTTCCTTGACTGCTGCCCGGAGCATGTCACCTGTGGATATTTGCGGTATGCCGAGTGCTTTTGAAATGAAATGTGACTGTGTGCCTTTCCCGGCACCCGGGGCTCCAAGAAGAATAATTCTCATCAAACTGCTTATAAGGATTTTTTCGTGGTGATGACGGTGACTTTTGGTCTTGTGCTTGAGGGAGTGGCTGGCGGTTCGGCTTTTTTTGTTGAGGGTTTGATGTCGATGACCTGTTTTGAAGGGGCTTTGCGGAACTCGATTGTCGTGGCTTTGGCGCTCCCTGACGGTTTTTTTNTATGTCGGAGTTCAGCCTGGTTGAAAATCTGCTGGAAAGCCGCAGCAGGGCCTTCTGCATCCAGTGAACGAAGGAAATATTCGTCTTCAGTGAGGGTGCTGCCGGCAAATTCAGAGTCCGTGCTGTCAAGAATCATCCTGATCATCCGGCGGCTTTCACCCATGTCACCTTTTGACTCAATCTGGGTTTCAGCTTTGGCATTGATTGTAGTGATGCGTTCGCCTTTGCAGTCGGTTTCCTCCAGAAGGCCGAGAGTGATTTTTATCTTGATGCCGAGAAGGGCGAATGATGAGACTTCAGCCTGAATGACGGTCATGCCGCCAACAGCTGTTTTTTTGCTCCTGAGATCCCATCCTACCCACTGATCTATTTTCGAGGTTATGTATTCGCTGATCTCATCAGTTTTTTTGGCGAACCGCCTGACTTTGAGTTCAGGGAATATGGGTGAAACAGAGGTATGTGTGGCATTGTCGGTCAGGCCGTAATAGGCTTTTGCCATCTCTTTGCGGAAGGGGAGTAAGTCAAGCAGATCCATTGTAAGGTGTGCCGGTTAGGATTTATTGCTGTGTTCCATGCCTTTTGCTGCAAGCTGACCGCAGGCAGCATGAATGGATGTTCCGTAGCTTTTTCTGAGGGTGACCTGAAGTCCGGCTTCAAGGAGCCGATCACGGAATCGGTCTCTGGTTTCGCTGCAGACAGACTGAAATGGAATATTAACGATACTATTATAATCAATCAAGTTTATTTTGCAGAAAAACCTTGAGGCAAAACGGATGAGCTGGCGGGCGTCCTCCAGGGTGTCATTCACCCCCTCAAGCAGCATATAAACAAGAGTGACCGGTTCACCGGTATTTTTTGCATAGTGAGCAAGAACGGGCTGAAGCTCATCGAGCGGGTACCGCCGTGCGGCCAGAGGCATAAGAGATTCTCTTTTTTCCTGAAATGCCGAGTGGAGTGAAACTGCCAGTTTGGTTTTCATTCCGGAGGTTGCCAGTTTTGCTATTTCGGGAATGATGCCGACTGTTGAAATGGTGATTTTCCGTTGTGAGATTGAGGATGTATAGCCTCTTGTGCTGAGGGTTTCAACAGCATCAAACACATTGAGGGTGTTGAGAAGCGGTTCTCCCATTCCCATGAAAACTATGTTTGTGATCTTCTGCTCCCTTCCGGATGCGGCAAGCATGCTGTTGAGGGCGTTCGCCTGTCCTGTTATTTCGCCCGGTGTGAGGTTTCGTTTGAAGCCGAGCGAGCCGGTGGCACAGAAAGAGCATTGCAGGGCGCATCCTGCCTGGGATGAGAGGCATGCCGTCAGACGACCNGGCCCGGGAATGAGGACAGTTTCAATCATGGCGCCGTCAGGCAGACGAAGCAGGAGTTTTTCGGTCGGNCCGGGGCATGCGCCTTCCGTTGAATTGTCGTGCTGCTCTACTTCAGGGGGAGTGATGGCAAAGGTTTCCTCCAGCGCTTTACGCAGTGCCTTGCTGAGGGTTGTCATCTCTTCAAATGATTCTGCCCTGTGGCTGAAAAGCCACTCGTGAATCTGTTTGGCCCGCCAGGCAGGTTCTTTCATCTCCGCCAGTCGTCCTGTGAGCTGCTGCAGGGTCAGGTCGGTAATGTTCTGAAGCGTCTTGGCCATTGTGTGGGTTTTCTCTGATGTTTGAGGGGAACGCAATATAACTCTCCTTGCCTCTGTTTTGCTCGTGTCAATCTAAAAAAGTACTTTAATCCCAAAAGTTTGAGATCTGAAGAGATTTAACAGCCGGGACAAAGAGATTTACTAGAGAAAAGTTGTATGAAAGAAACCCTACAGGCCGACTTCAACCATCAGCTGCTTGACAAGCATATCCATGCACGCATACGGTTTGCCGCCCTTGCCTACCTGCAGGCCGTTGAAAAAGCCTCATTTGTAGAAATCAGGGATTGTATCAAGGCAACTGACGGGAACCTGAGCGTTCATATGCGCAAGCTTGAGGCTGCAGGATACATCAGTTGTGACAAGGGATTTCATTCGCGAAAGCCCCATACCATATACAAGGTTACGGCTAAAGGCCGGTCGGCATTTTTGACTTACAGGGAGAATGTTGGATCGTTTCTTGATCCGATCTATCGTCTCCAGTCGGCATGAGGCTGAAGAGGGTCTGCAGCGTCCAAATTTTTAAATAAGTCAGGAGACCGATGATATTACCCGTACAAGGAAGAACACTGAAGAACGATGAGTGGACTCCGCTCATTGATCTTATGCTGGAGGGGGAGCAGATTGTTCTCACCACCCACGAGAATTCCGATGGTGACGGTCTTGGATCAGAAGTGGCGCTTGCTCTGGTGCTCAAGGCGCTGGGAAAAGAGGTCTCCATCCTCAACCCGACGCATGTTCCTCCGAACTACCGTTTTCTCATGGATTCTTTCCAGATAACCCATTTTGACCCTTCAAGCGAAGAGGCTGTTGCCGAGGTTACTCTCGCCGATGTTCTGGTGCTTCTGGATGCGAACCTCCATGATAGAATGGGGTCTCTCTGGCCGCATGTGGAGTTTGCCCGGGAGCTTGGAGGGATGAAGGTACTCTGTATAGACCATCATCTCGAACCCGAGGATTTTGCTGATATGATGGTTTGTGAGAATTATGCATCTTCAGCCGGTGAGCTCGTCTACGACCTTCTTAGGGCACTTCGTGAGCGGCTGCGGCAGGAGGTGTTTACGCCCGCTGTGGCAGAGGCTCTCTATGTTGCCATCATGACTGATACCGGTTCGTTCCGCTTTCCCAAAACCTCGCCGTATGTGTATCGCATTGCCGGTGATCTTGTTGAAAGGGGGGCCGATGCGGCACTTGTCTATGACCGGATATACAACTCACTCACGCCTCCGGCACTCAAGCTTCTCGGCCTTGCACTGACCTCCATTTCCATTCTGGATGATGGTGATATTTCATGGCTTTTCATTTCACAGGAGATGCTGCGGCTGACGGGAAGCAAGTTGTTTGATACGGACCTGATTGTCAGTTATCTTCTCAGTGTTCCCTCTGTCAGGCTTGCAGTTCTGATGGTTGAGATGAAAGATGGCCGGACCAAGGCGAGTTTCCGTTCACGCGGCAGTGTCTGGGTAAACCAGCTTGCGAAAAAGTATGGTGGTGGCGGCCATATGAACGCAGCCGGGTGCCTGTTCCCGTTTTCGTCGGACAAGGCTCAGAAAGTGCTGCTTGAGGATGTGCGTCTTTTTCTGAAAAATCCGGAATCGTTCAGCAGTTGATATTGCATTATTCATTTATCCAGGTACCATATCGATGAAAATCTCCGTTACGCTCAGTGATCTTCATGATCTCAATGTTGATCTTCTTGCGCTTGCCTTCAGTAAGAGCGATCTGAAAAAAAAGGCTCCGAAAGCGCTTGCTGCCGCAGGAATTTCCAGCAGTGTTCTTGATGACTTCAAGGCAGGCGCAGGTGAACTGATGCTTCTGTATCCTGCTGATGGAAAGCTTCGCGCCCAACGGGTGGCGCTTGTCGGCACGGGTGAGGGTAAAACCATTGACGACTGGCGGAAAGCTGCTGTAGAGGTTGCCTCCAAGGCGGCAGCACTGGAGGTGTCAAGTGTTGCTTTTGATATTACGGGAGATCGCCCGGGTGGAAAAAAAGGAGCGGGCGCACTTGCCGGGGCGGTTGCAGAAGGCGCCTGTTTCGGGAACTACCGTTTTGAGCGTCTGAAGAGCGGCAAGCTTGATAAGGAGCCGAAAAAGGCTGATGCAAAGAAAGGCATGTCCTCGTTCACCCTTCGAGTTGAGCCTGCGTTGCTTGGAGAGGCTGAAAAAGGAGCCGAAGCCGGACGGATAGTGGGTGAGGCACAGTCCATGGCAAGGGATATGATCAATCTGCCGGGTAATTATCTTCAGGCTGAGGATCTTTCAAAGATTGCCGTTGAATCAGGTAAAAAGTATGGCTATGCAGTCACGGTATTGCGCAAAAAAGAGATTGAGGCATTGAAAATGGGAGGTCTGCTTGCTGTCAATCAGGGCAGTACCCATCCGCCGACATTCACGGTTATGGACTATAAACCCAAAGGCAAGGCCAGGGCTGTAGTGGCTCTTGTTGGAAAAGGGGTGACATTTGACTCCGGCGGTATTTCCATCAAGCCTTCTGAAGGAATGGGTGAAATGAAGTCCGATATGGCCGGTGCGGCTGCAGTCATCGGTGCCGTCGAGGCGGCTGCGCGTCTGGCTCTGCCGGTCAGGGTCATTGGTCTGGTTCCCTCTACCGACAACATGCCTGACGGCTCCGCACAGAAGCCGGGAGATGTCATTACCACATATTCCGGCATTACGGTTGAGGTCGGTAATACTGATGCGGAGGGGCGTCTTATTCTGGCTGATGCGCTCAGCTATGCCAAAGAAAAATACAGTCCCGATGTGCTGATTGATGTGGCAACTCTGACTGGTGCCTGCATTGTGGCTCTGGGTTACAGGGTTGCAGGGATTTTCAGCAACAGCGACACTCTTGCAGCCGAAATTGGCGGGGCAGGTGAGCTCTCTGGCGAAAAAGTATGGCGTTTGCCCCTATGGGACCTCTATGACGAACAGATACAGTCGGATGTTGCCGATCTGAACAATACCGGTGGTCGTGGAGCCGGTACAATCACTGCTGCGAAGTTTCTGCAGAAGTTTACCGATGGTCATAAAAAATGGGCGCATATAGATATTGCCGGACCATCCTTTTCTTCGAAAGGCTCACTGAACATAAAAGGCGGCACTGGATTCGGCGTCCGTCTTCTTGTTGAGCTGATGAAGCAGTGGAAGTGAAAGAGAACCCTGTGTTGATAATACCGGGAGTGCTCTTCTGGGACTCTCTCTATGGGGGGATGAAGGAGGAGCTTTCCGGGTATCTTCCTGCAGGGAGGGTGGCAGTTGCTCCTCTTTCTCTTTCCGACTGGATTGGTTTTCCCCCCTCTCCTGAGCGTTCCACCAATAGGGTGATGAGGGTCATAGACCAATCATTGGCCGGGCTGGAGCGGAAATTTCCCGGTGAGCAGGTGACGCTTGTTGCCCACAGCGGCGGCGGTACGGTTGCAATGGTCTATCTTCTTGAGCGCCCTTTCCAGGGCGACCGGTATGAGGTTGGAGGCAGGGTCGGCAAGCTTGTTACCCTCGGAACGCCCTTCCATACCTCGGAGCGATACGCAAGGCTCAAGACAGATTTCATCGAGCGTCACCTGACCCCCGAATTTTTTATGCGCCATCCCGTGGTCTCCGTCGTCAGCAACAAGTACCGGGGCAACATGCAGGGCTCGTTTGTGGAGAAGCTGTGCTATCAGTTCTATCGCAGTGTTGATGGAAACGGCGATACAGAAGGAGATGGCATAGTTCCTGCCGAGAGCTGTTTTCTTGAAGGGGCAGAAAATGTGGTTGTTCCGGATGCCGAACATCTGCCAACACCGCACACCCGCTGGTATGGAACCAAAGAGGGTGTGAGGCAGTGGATTGAGTGGCTTTGAGAGTTTTTGTTAACATAATATCGAAGTAATGAAGATTACCATTTTTGGGTCGGGGTATGTAGGGCTGGTAACAGGTGCCTGTTTTGCCGAAGTCGGCAACGAGGTTCTCTGTGTTGATATTGACCAGAACAAAATCAATCGTCTTAAAGAGGGGGATATCCCCATTTATGAGCCGGGACTTGAGGATATTGTTGTTGAAAACAGTCGCGAGGGCAGGCTTCGATTCACCTCGGACATTGAGGAAGGTGTGCAGTTCGGACTCTACCAGTTCATCGCTGTGGGAACACCTCCCGATGAGGATGGTTCTGCCGATTTGCGCCATGTGCTTGCTGTGGCCGAAAGTATAGGCGAGCATATGCAGGAGTACAGGATTGTCATCAACAAATCCACCGTACCGGTGGGTACTGCTGACCTTGTCCGCGATAAAATCAGCAGTGTCCTCTGTGCGCGTGCAGCGGCCATTGATTTTGATGTGGTCTCCAATCCTGAGTTTCTTAAAGAGGGAGATGCAGTTGATGACTTCATGAAGCCGGAGCGCATTGTTGTGGGTGTTGACAACCCGAGGACAAAAGAGCTGCTCCGCTTTCTCTATTCTCCCTTCAACCGCAGCCATGAGCGGTTCCTTGCCATGGATATCCGTTCAGCAGAGCTGACCAAATATGCAGCCAATTCAATGCTGGCCACGAAGATCAGCTTCATGAATGAGATTGCAAACATTTCAGAACGGGTTGGCGCTGATGTCGAGGCGGTCAGGCGGGGTATCGGTTCCGATTCCCGGATTGGTTTCTCTTTCATTTACCCCGGTGTCGGGTACGGCGGATCATGCTTTCCCAAAGATGTGCAGGCGCTTGAACGCACCGCCCGCAAATACGGCTATGATGCCCGCATTCTTCAGGCGGTGGAGGCTGTCAACCATGACCAGAAAAACAGCATTGTTGCCAAAATCAGCGACCATTTCGGAGGCAGCCTCAAGGGCAGGACATTTGCCATATGGGGTCTTGCGTTCAAGCCCAACACCGATGACATGCGCGAAGCACCGAGCAGGGTGGTTATTGAGGCTCTGTGGAAGGCAGGGGCAAGCGTGAGGGTGTATGATCCTGTTGCCATGGAAGAGGCTGAACGCATTTACGGTAAAAGGGAAGACCTCTACTACGCAGCCAACCCCGAAGATGCTGTCATGGGCTCTGATGCACTTGTGGTGCTTACCGAGTGGATGGTGTTCCGCAGTCCCGATTTTGAAATGGTAAAGCGTGATCTCAAGAGCCCTGTCATTTTTGACGGGCGGAATATCTACAGCCCTGAGTTCATGGAGCAGTCCGGTTTTACCTATTACTCAATCGGTCGCCTGCCCAGAGGCGTCTGACAATGGTTCAGGGGACCGCTTCCCGACCCGATTTCCCATGCCACTGCTGCCTTTATGGCGGCAGTGGCATATTTTTTTGCCCTCTCGACAGCCTCTTCCATCCCGGCTCCTCCTGCAAGGAATGATGCTATCGCCGTTGAGAGCGTGCAGCCTGTTCCGTGCGTATTGCGGGTGGCAATTTTGTCGGCACTGAACCATGTGATTCGTCCGTTATGGAGAAGGCAGTCGCTCGAGAGTGGTCCGCTGCCATGCCCTCCCTTGACCAGGACTGAATGTGCTCCCATACGATGCAGTGCCAGAGCAGCTTCTTCAACCGCTTCCTGCGCTCCGGGAATGGACTCCATACCCAGAAGCATTGCTGCTTCAGGCAGGTTCGGGGTAATAAGCGTCACCAGAGGCAGCAGTTCCTGTTTCATCACCGGCAGTGCGTCTGTGGCCAGAAGGGAAGAGCCTGATGTTGACCGGAGAATGGTATCGAGCACAATTGGGACGGGGCGGGGAAGTTCGCGCAGAAGTGAGGCTGCCGTAGCTGTCATTGCCGAACTGCCAAGCATGCCGATTTTTACGGCGTCGATAACAATATCGCTATATAGCGTGCGGCATTGTGCTGTTACACACTCACAGGTCATTGGGTAGGTGGACTGCACTTCGCATGTGTTCTGCGCTGTTATGGCGGTAATGACCGACAGAGCGTAACATCCCAGCGCGGCAGCGGTTTTGATGTCGGCCTGTATGCCCGCTCCGCCGCTTCCATCAGAACCGGCAATGGTGAGGATGGTGGACGGTGTTGTCATAAGAGCATGCCCTCCTCCATTTCACGCACAAGAGCTTCGGCAGCAATTCGGGGATCGGGATGGCGGCTTACTGCGGAAATGACGGCAATGCCTGAAGCTCCGCATGATATGACCCTTCGGGCATTCTCCAGCTGTATACCGCCAATGGCAATAAGGGGGATGGAGAGAAGTGAGGCGGTATCCTGAAGTGCCAGGGTTCCTACAGGGGGGAGGGGTTTGTCTTTTGAGCCGGTCGGGAAGATGTGCCCGAACCCGACATAATCCGCGCCTTCCTTTTCGGCCTGCAGAGCCTCCTCTCTGGTGCCGGTTGAGACCCCGATGATCCGGTCGGGTCCGAGCAGTTTACGGGCTACAGTGGCAGGCAGGTCGTCCTGACCGAGATGGACTCCGTCAGCACCCGTGGCAAGGGCAATGTCGAGCCTGTCATTGACTATGAACAGGGCATTGTGTTGGCGTGTCAGTGGCAGGATGGCTTCCGACCATCTGCAGAGATCCCTTCCCGAAGCTGTTTTGTTCCGCAGCTGTAGTATCGTGGCTCCCCCCCAAAGAGCCTGACGGGCGAATGTTACGGGGGGGAGTTCCTCGTCGGTAATGACGCAGAGCATGGGGCGGGAAGGGAACATCATGGCAGCAGTCGGTCAATGGTTTCAGCAGTTTTCCTGAAGTTTGCCGTTTCAGTGAAGAGGCCGAGTGAGGCGACGCCCCAGGCTCCGCATTCAATGCATGTAATGGTATTTTCAGGTCTTATTCCTCCAAGCGCAAACACTGGAACGGAAGTGGCCCTGCATACCTCCCTGAGCAGTGCGGTTCCCTGAAGGGGGCCGTAGCCCGGTTTTGAAAGCGAGGCGAACACAGGGCTGAAAAAGAGGTAGTCCACCCCTTCTTTTTCGGCTGCGAGTGCGCTTTCGGGCGAGTGGACGCTTTTGCCTATCAGCATGCCGGGGGAGGCGCTACTCAGGCGGTCTGCAGGGCAGGAGTGTTCAGGCAGGTGGACGCCGTGAAGCCCGGCGGCAAGCGCAATATCCATGCGTTCGCTGAGCATGAGGCGTGAGCCGTTTGGAAGTGTTTCCTTTGCGATTCTCGACGCAAGGGCGAGAAGCTGTCTCCCGTTCAGCTGCTTTTCACGGATAAGAACCATTGCCGGGCGGTTGAGCGGAAGCTCCTGCAGCAGCCGGGAAATCTGCTGTCCGCTGCCATCCGTCTCCCTGCCGCTCGTTATCCAGCAGATGCGGGGAAGGGGGAGGGGCTGGGAATTCGCGGAGCTCATGAGTGCAGGCTTATTGGATTATTCTCGGACTATAAATAAATTATACCGTAATCACAACCTGCGTCTCCTCCGGTATAACCCTGATGTCTGGCTCAAGTATGGAACACATTGAACAGAAGCTTGCTGACAGAGGGCTCTCTCTTCCCTCTGTGCCACCTCCAGCCGGATGCTATGTAACAGCTGTTCCTGTTGGCAACATTATCTATACTTCCGGCCATCTGCCTTTAACAGAAGGAAAGCTTCTTGCCGAAGGTTCAAATGGAAGAATAGGGGAGAGGCATCTTGATGCTGCCATCCAGGCTTCACGCATTGCACTGCTCAATGCGCTTGCGTCAATCCGTTCCGCAGCCGGGTCGCTTGACGCGGTTGAACGGGTTATAAAGCTCACCGTGTATGTGGCCAGCGAACCCTTTTTCAACGGCCAGCATCTGGTTGCAGATGGAGCCTCTTTTCTTCTCCGCGAACTGTTCGGCGAGAGGGGAATCCATGTGCGCAGCGCGGTAGGCGTTGGCGAACTCCCTCTGGGTGCCAGCCTTGAGCTTGAACTGATCGTTCAGTTTGACCCCCTGTACCCCCTCTCAAAAAGCTGAATCTACTCCCATCACTGGAGCTGTTATTGATTATGATTACATAATCATGATCGTCAGTAAACCCCCATGGTATCATACAGCCTATAAGCCAGTTCCTGTGCATAGTAAGGTTGAAGTATTTGCGGTTATCATTTGTGTTGACAGAGAAGCACTCATCATCATTATGAGATTAAACTGACTCATCTGTGTGGATGAAAGTTGCGCTTATGACTTTATTTTTCAGAATTATTTTTGCGCATAATGGCATAATGTTATTTTTATGTAAAAGCGCCTTTCTTGTTTTATTATAAGTCTTTGGCTGCTCTTTATTAAAACTTGCCTTACTATGTAATGGTCATTATTTAATCGGTTGCTTTGGTTGTTTTCTTGCTAAATCTTTGTTTTTATTGTCTTCGCTTATCTGTGTTATTATGGCGTTGCCTCTTTTCTGTCTTATTAGATTTTTGTGCTTCTGATTTTTTGTTCCTCTTTGTTTATTGCTGGCGTTTTAAGATTTTGTTTTCTGTTTTATGGTTATGTGTTTTCGTTTTTCTGTTTTGCTTTATGTCTTCTCTTTTTTTTGTTTTGTTTTGTCTTTCAGTCCCCTTCCTTGTTGATTGCCGGATGCCGGAATGTTTTTTTGTCTTTTTCATCGGTGATGGGTAAACTGTCAGTTGCCGGTCGTTCTCTTGTGTTATTCTTGTTCATCAATGTGCCTGCGCCATGTCTCGAATAGTTACTGTGCTCATGATGCTTGCCGTTCTCGGTTTTGGCGTTTTTCTCGGTTCACGGCTGGGTGGGGGAGGCGCTTCTTCCTACAGGGAAGATGGCCGGCTGGTTGAGGCTTATGATCTTATCAAGGCATTTTATGTCGACCCGGTTGCCGGCGACAGTCTCGTTGGGGCGGGCATCAGGGGGATGGCTGAATATCTGGATCCTCACAGTGTTTATCTTGCCCCTGAAAAGGCGGCATATTCGCAGGCTGAGTTTGATGGCAATTTTGATGGCATCGGCATTGAGTTTGATGTGATCAATGATACCCTCCTTGTTGTTACCCCTCTTTCGGGCGGGCCGAGTGCTGCTGTGGGCATTGTTCCCGGTGACAGGATTGTTGCCATTGATTCCAGTTCCTGTGTCGGCATCACCCACCAGGATGTGCTCCGCAAGCTCAGGGGCAGACGCGGAACCACGGTGAGCCTGAGGGTGTATCGCCCATTGTCGGGCAAGAGTCTTGATTTTGTTGTCACCAGAGGAAAAATTTCAACCAAAAGCGTTGATGCTGCTTTCATGATGGATGGCGGGACCGGGTATATCCGTCTCAGCAGGTTCATGGCAACAACAGCCGAAGAGTTTCGTGATGCTCTTGGAAGTCTTAAAAAGAAAGGGCTGAAGCGGCTGATTGTTGATGTCAGGGGGAATCCCGGCGGATTTCTTGAACAGGCGGTGCAGGTTGCCGATGAATTTCTTTCCGATGGCGAGCTGATTGTGTATACCAAAGGCCGCAACGCTGCTGAGGATGTCCGCTATATGGCCCGTTCCGGCGATGGGTATGAGACGGGAGAGCTTGTTGTTGTGGTTGACCGGGGGAGCGCCTCGGCTTCTGAAATTCTTGCAGGAGCGCTTCAGGACAACCAGAGAGCGCTGATTGTCGGGGAGCTGACTTTTGGCAAAGGTCTGGTGCAGCGTCAGATGGAGTTCAATGACGGCTCCGCTCTCCGTCTTACTGTTTCCCGCTACTATACTCCTTCAGGACGCCAGATACAGCGCCATTACAGCAAGGGAGAAGATGGCAGGGACCGGTACTTCCATGAGTCTCCCGGGAATATCCAGCCGGGGAAACTCTTTGACGATCCCGGCAGGTTTCTTTATGAGAAGAACAATGAGTTTTCTGTCTACCGTACCACTTCTCTCAGAAGCATTCCTNCATCAGCGGATTCTTCCGGGAGTGTTGAGGGAGCTGCTCTGAAAGGTCTTCGGTCTGCAGGGGGGATTATTCCCGATTACTGGGTTGCCGGAAGAGCCTATACTGAGTTTTATCAGGAACTCTTCAGAACCGGAGTGATGGAGGATGCAGCACTGAAGATACTTGACGATCCGCTCAGTTCAGTTCAGGACTACAGGAACTCCCTGGCCTCCTTTATAGCAGACTACCGGGAAGATGGTCGTCTGGAAAAAATAATTGCCGGGCTGTGCCCTGATAAAAAAATCGTTTTTGATGATGCGGCATTCAGGAAGGACAGGCGTTATATTGCCATTGCCGTGAAATCGCGCATTGCACATCAGCTTTTCGGATCGGAAGGGCAGGTTAAATCATATGTTTCTACGACAGATCCGGTTGTCAGGCTCGCTGCTCGACTGCCGGCGGCTCATTGAATGATACAGCATCACTCGGGATTAAAAAAAACGAACATATGTCACTTCTTGAAAAAATCAATAATGCGTCTTGCACGCTCCGTCTCCAGAATGACTGGCTGAAAATTTTCACCTGTCCCGTTCCAAGCTCGGATTTCCTTTCTTTTGTTGGCGTTGCTGAGCTTGATGCTTCGAGGGATGCCGTTCTTGCTCTTCTCTATGATATTGAAGTTGCAACCGAGTGGGTTTGGAAAACAAGTGAAATGCGGATACTCGAAGAGCTTTCAGATGATGGCGGCCGCGTTGTCTATCAGCGGGTAACAGCACCCTGGCCCGTCTCCGACCGTGAAATCATCAGCCGATCGAACGGTTATATGGATCCCGAAACAGGAGAGGCCTTCATTACCATAGAGTGCCTCCCCGATTTTCTTCCGCCCAATACCAATGCCGTCCGGGTGCCGCAACTTGAAGGCGCTTGGAATATTATGCCGCTTGGGGAGGACAGCTGCCGTGTGGTGTTCCGTCTCCATCTTGAGCCGGGAGGGGAAATTCCTTCATGGCTTGCCAACATAGCCGTCATAGACACGCCCTATCACACCCTTCAGAATATGCGGGAAATGGTCAAGCGTGAGAAGTACCGGATTCCTGTTGAAGCGCCGTTCAAACAGTCCTCAAAAGATATTGTCCGTAATTACAAAGAGTTCATTGCCGACTGAGGCTTTTCTGCGGGGAGTTCACTGGTTTGAAGTTTCATCGGGATGTATGCAGAGAGCCGGCAATGCCAATCATCAACTATCAGGGTATGGATGCACACTCAATCCTTCAGGCTGACTGGGAGTTTCGTGTTGAGCACAAGGAAATAAGGATTTTTTCCTCAAGGGTAGAGGGGTCTGATGTACTCGGTTTTAAAGGCGAAGTCACGATTCCCGCAACATTCCGTAAGCTGATTGCTCTCTTTCATGACACCGGCAGTTACCTTCGCTGGGTTCATCACCTGCTGGAGATGGAGGTGCTTGAGAAACACGACGGTCTTGAATATGTTATCCGCCAGCTCATTGATGCCCCGTGGCCTGTTGCAAAACGGGAGATGATCATCAGGACTGCTCTGGCGCCTTTTGGCGACAATGGGGTGGCAGTTACCATGCAGGGGGCAGCTGATGCTCTTCCCGAGAACAGTTCTGCTGTCCGGGTTCGCGACATTACCGGCATGTGGGCGTTTACCCCGGATGGTCCTGATACTGTCCAGTTGACCTTTGTGATGCATATAGATCCCGGAGCCGATGTTCCTTCAGGCTTGAGCAATCAGGCCATGTTTGAGGTCCCCTTTTACACGCTGAAGAATCTGAGGCAGCTTGCTGCTGACGGCAGTTACAATCCCCCATATCCCCGGGAGGCTGATCTGCACCTCTCCATAGTCTGAGAATTCAGCCTCGGCAGAGTTTCTCGGAACATGCCTTCAGAAGCCTGTCGGGTTTGACCGGGACGGCTCCCACCTCCTGACATACCGTTCCGGCGGCAATGTTTGCTATGGAGGCATTGGTGAGGGTATCAAGCCCTGTTGCCGCTCCAAGGGCGAGGGTTCCGATGACGGTATCGCCGGCACCTGATACATCGGCTACTTCCAGTGAGCTGACCGGAATATGGGTGAATGAGCCGTCATAAACAGTTATGCCTTTTTCGCTTCTCGTGACTATCAGTGTTTCGGCTTCAATTTTTTCCTGCAGGAGGATGCAGGCTTCTTCAACATCGCGGTCACTGTTTTTTATTGGAATGCCAAGTGATGCGGCCATTTCAGAGAGGTTGGGCTTGAAAATTGTGCACCCTCTGTAGGCGAAAAAGTTTTTCATTTTCGGATCTACCAGCACTGGAACTCCGTGCAGGGTGGCTGTACTGATGATGGCGGTAATCAGTTCTTCCTTCAGCAGCCCCTTGTTGTAGTCTTCAAGGACGATTGCGTCTATGGTTCCAATGATCTCCTCAAGAGCATCAAGAACCTGCTGCATGGTGCTGTCATCAATATCCTCCCTTTTTTCAAAATCCACCCGTGTGATATGGTGATTCTGGGAGAGTATCCGTGTTTTGCAGGTTGTCGGTCTTGATGGGTCGGAAATAAGTCCCTGGCAGGAGAGGCTGTGCTTTTTGAAGAGCTCAAGCAGCGTTGTACGGTTGCTGTCGTTGCCCGTAATGCCGAAAAGGATTGTTTCGGCTCCGAGCGAGAGGGTGTTGAGCGCAACATTGGCTGCTCCTCCGAGTCGATGGTCTTCATGGGTAACATCAACTACGGGAACGGGATACTCCGGAGAAATGCGTGAGACATGGCCGAAAATATACTTGTCGAGCATGATGTCGCCAATGACGGCAACCCTTTTGCCCTTGAAGGCTGCGATAATCTCTTCAATCCGTTGTTTGTCCATAAGTGGGTGGGGTCGTGAAGCAGTGAGGTGTGCTGATAGGAAATTTGTTGGGAGAAGATAAAGAATGTTCCTCTCTATTGATTTTATTTTGTGCGTTTTTTTGTTATAATTAAAGCTAAGCATTTTTACGCTTTATCAGAAGAAACGGAATCCTGATGTTTGAGAGTTTAAGCGACAAGTTGGAAGGCGCCTTCAAGAAACTTGCAGGTCAGGCCACCATCAATGAAATCAATATCGGTATCGCCATGCGCGATATCAAGCGGGCTCTGCTTGGCGCCGATGTCAACTACAAAGTTGTCAAGAAGCTGGTAGAGGATGTGCGTCAGAAATCTCTCGGTGAAGGGGTGATCAAGAGCGTTTCGCCGGCACAGATGATTGTCAAGATTGTCAGTGATGAGCTGACGGAGTTGATGGGTGGTGAGCATAAGCCTCTCGCCCTTTCGTCTTCAAGGCTCCCCGCCGTGGTTATGGTTGCCGGTCTCCAGGGTTCGGGAAAAACCACCTTCGCGGCAAAGCTGGCAAAGCGGCTGAAAAAAAGCGGCCGGAATCCTCTTCTGGTTGCGGCAGATGTCTATCGACCCGCAGCTGTGGATCAGCTGAAAACCCTTGGTGCCGAAGTGTCGGTTCCCGTGTTCTCCATTGAAGAGAAGGATGCGATGAAGGTTGCAATGCAGGGTCTTGAAGCGGCAAAGGCCGGTGCGCATGATGTTCTTATTGTTGATACTGCCGGGCGGCTTCAGATTGATGATGCAATGATGGCCGAGGCTGAGGCGCTCAAGAATGCCCTGAAGCCCGATGAGCTTCTTTTTGTGGTTGACTCCATGATGGGGCAGGAGGCTGTCAATACCGCCAAGGCGTTCAATGACCGTCTTGATTTTGACGGAGTTGTACTGACCAAACTTGATGGCGATTCGCGTGGAGGTGCGGCACTTTCCATCCGTCATGTGGTTGAAAAGCCAATCAAGTTCATGAGCGTGGGGGAGAAGGTTGACGATCTTGACCAGTTCTACCCCGACCGTATGGCCCAGCGGATTCTGGGTATGGGTGATATTGTCAGTTTCGTTGAGAAGGCCCAGGAAAGTCTGGATATGGAGGCGACACTCCAGATGCAGAAAAAACTCATGAAGAATGAGTTTGACCTGAATGACTTTTTTGACCAGCTTCAGCAGCTCAAGAAAATGGGTTCAATGCAGAGCCTGATAGAAATGGTGCCGGGTCTGAACAAAATGGTTCCAAAGCAGGACCTGGAGAATCTGGATTTCAAGCCGATTGAGGCAATCATCAGCTCCATGACCAAAGAAGAGAAGTCGCGCCCTGAAATCATCAACGGCAGCCGTCGCCAGCGCATTGCTCTCGGAAGCGGCACAAGGGTTCAGGATGTCAACATGCTCCTGAAGCAGTTCGGGGAGATGAAAAAAATGATGCGCTCTGTCTCGAAACTCTCGGGTAACGGCAGGAAGATTACTTCGCAGAACCTTGCACTTGACAAGTTTTTAAAACGGTAGACCTATATTACTTTACAATCGTACTCTCATAACCTAAATCACACGAAGCCTTGGTAAAGATCAGACTGAGAAGAGCAGGAAGGAAAAAACTCCCTGTATACCAGATAGTGGCCGCTGACTCGCGGGCACCCAGAGATGGAAAATTTCTTGAAGTTGTGGGCCATTATCAGCCCACAGCAAAACCCCATACCGTAACCATCGACAGGGAGCGGGTGGCATATTGGATGCAGACCGGAGCACAGCCTACTGCAACTGTCCGCAGCCTTATCCGCATGACCGGACTTCTTCATGAGCTTCGCCTCAAGAGTCTTGGACGCAGTGAGGAGGAGATCACAGAAGAGATGGAGAAATGGCAGGAGAAACAGGCTGAAAGGCGCCAGAAAAGACTTGTTGTCAAGTCGCGCCGTCGCCAGCTGAAAAAAGAGGCAGAGGCCCAGCCTGCTGTTGA
>JGI11705J14877_10000052_pt1 | contig 67840 bp, 59 predicted proteins | sample Etolaghawater15m_FD_14877 | JGI IMG/M metagenome (IMG submission 14877) | reverse complement strand
CACACCCAGCGCCTGCGCGGCCTCACCTATGCTCACTAATCTCTCCATTTTGGAGATGCTAACATAGATTCGCGTAGATTTAAAGCAAACTGTTCAAGCCCCTCGCTGTGCTCTCCCCAGACCGCCAGCGGTAGGAAACGGGGCACGGCGAACAAGCGGCCTATATGGGGAAAATATCACGTACGATAAAAAATAGTGGGTATCACCAGGCGCCCGAACTTGTCGAACAGCTGATCACCGAGGTGCTATTACAGATAGCTGCGGCGATTCGACTGACAGGGCGGCGAACAGCGTAACAAACCGCTGCGCCACCGCCGGCCCATGCTGCGCTAACGCATGCTGCTGTGCGTTCTGCCCAAGCCGCTGGCGCAGCGGCGTATCGATAAGGAGCTGCCGCACCCGCTCGCGCAGGAGATCAAAATTGCCGCCGCAGGCATACCCCACCTCGCCGCGCTGAAGGATCTGATCGGGATCAACCCGCAAGCTCACTACCGGCACCTGCCGTAACCACGCCTGAATAAAGGTGTTGGAGAACCCCTCCGCATCGCTGGTGTTAACGAGTAGATGAGCGCTCGCTAAGAGCTGGTTCACCTGCTGCTGACTACAGCCACCGAGCCAGCGTAGGGTCGGCACCGTGTTGATGGCGCGTACGATATCGGCTTGCCAGCCCCCCTCCCCCTGCATCGCCCCGATCATCACAAACTCCACCGGCAGCGTCGCTAACTCGCGGGCGAGGCGGATAAAGATTTCCGGCCGCTTAAATCGCTTTAAGTTGGCGATCCAGAGCACCCGCCGCACACCCTGTTTGAGGAGCTGCTCTGTCGGTAGCGGATGGAAGTTAGGTAGGATGGCGCGACAGTCGCGCTGATAGTAGTGGCGTAGCGCGCGCGCCTGATCGTGAGTCTGGGCGATAATCGCATCGCTGCGGCGAATCCCATAGGCCAGTAGCTGCTGATCGAAACGGCGCACCGGTGAACGGGCATGCGGAGGCAGTAGCTCATGATCATGGGCGATCTGCCACACCAGCCGCGAGCCGAACCAGCGTGCACAGAGTGCTGCGATGCCGGTGTAGGCGCAGCCGACACGTTGATAGATGAGGCGGGGTCGCCACTGCCGCAACTGCGCCACAATGGATGGCGCATCGAGGTAGAGATGCCCCTGACGCCGTCGTAGCAGATTCTCGATCGGTAGGAGTCGATAGGTGGTGCTGCGGTGACCGGGAGCGATATTGCGGGCGAGAAAAGCGACCTCAAATTGATCACTAGCAACTAGCGCTGCGACCAACTGCTGCGCTTGATACTGCGCCCCCCCCATCAATGCACTCCAGTGACCGGGCATCAGGAGTGCGATCCGAATCCGTTCTGCCATCGCTCAGCCTCTGCGCAGTTGTCGATAGATCGTTGCGCAAGTATCAGCCACTGCCGACGACAGTCGATGGGGATTATCCCCCGTTACACCACGCCACCCTGAACAGCGCCGCGCCTCGCTCAGCGCAGACAGGCATTTCCAATCGCCACCTCTAGGAGCTGCCGTACCTGCGCCATGCCGCCATTAAGATGGTGCTCAATCTCCGCCATGGTGATGATCCCTTCACTGCATCCGGCGGCCCAGTTAGCGACCACCGCGACGCAGGCGTAGCAGAGCTCGAGCTCGCGGGCGAGTGCCGCCTCCGGCATGCCGGTCATGCCCACCAGATCACACCCATCACGCGCTAACCGCGCAATCTCAGCGCGACTCTCCAGTCGCGGCCCCTGCGTCGCGCCATAGGTGCCATCGGGAATCGCCCGAATACCCGCATCGGCGGCGCTGCGGATCAACAATTGGCGCAGCGATTCACAGTAGGGATCGGTAAAGTCGATGTGGGTAACCTGAATCGTGCTCGTTTCACGCGCTGCGCCATCACCGCTATTGAGTGGCGGCGTTACACCATCGAATAGGGTGCTGACGCGTCCCCAGGTGTAGTCGATGATCTGATTGGGGAACGCCAACATCCCCGGCTCCATATCACTGCGGATCCCCCCCACTGCATTGATCGCAATCACCTGTTTAGCACCGCTCTGGGCAATCGCCCAGAGGTTAGCACGATAGTTGATTTTGTGCGGCGGGATAGTGTGACCCGCACCGTGGCGAGGCAGAAACAGCACCTCACGCCCGCACAGTTGACCAAACAGTAGCGGCCCAGAGGGTTCGCCATAGGGGGTGTGCATCACCTCGCGGCGCACAATCTCCAGCCCACTCAGGCTGGTTAGACCGGTGCCGCCAATAATTGCCATCTCAATCATCGTTATGACTCAATACTCACTCAATTAACCGCCCCGCACGGCGAAGATACCGGGCACATTGCGAAGAAAACCTTTGTAGTCCATACCGTAACCAAACACATAGCGATCGGGCACCTGCACCCCGACGAAATCGGCCACAATTCCACTCTTGCGCTGATGTAGTTTCTCTACCAGTACTGCACTGAGGACCTCACGACACCCCTGCTGCTGTAACGTCTCAACAATCGCCTTGAGTGTCACCCCCTCATCGAGAATATCATCGACCACCAGCACGCTCCGATCCGCCACCGACAGTCGTGGTCGGGCGATCCAGTCGAGTTCACCGCCGACGGTTGCACTGCCATAGCGGGTAGCGTGAACATAGTCGAGCTGTAGCGGAAAGTGCAGACGCGGCAGGAGTTGCCCCATCACCACCACCGCCCCACTCATCACACAGAGCAGCAGCGGATCGCGATCGGCTAATCGCTCACCGATCGCCACCGCCATCGCATCTAACGCCTGCTCCACCGCCGATTGATCGTGTAGACAATCGGCCTCTTGATAGACCTGCCACGCTTCAGTTGCTGTGACACTCATGTTGCTCTCTGCTCCGTCGGCTTACTGTTTCAAAACATCTTCATCAGCTGCGGCAACTGCTGCTGTAGCTGCTCTGGTGAGAGCGGGGGGGCAATCAGAAACCCCTGCGCTGAATCGCATCCGGCGCGCCGTAGATACTCTAGCTGCTCAGCATGCTCTACCCCCTCGCCAACCACCTCAATACCGAGTGCATGGCCGATACCGATAATGGCATCGACTAGCGCGGCATCACGATGGTTATTCGGTAGGTTCTGTACAAAAGCGCGCGCCACCTTGAGGCGATCAATTGGTAAGCGACTTAGGTAGCTTAGGGATGAGAAGCCGGTACCAAAATCATCTAGCGCGATGCGGGCACCGGTCTCACGCAGCAGCGTAAGACGCTCCTGCATCGCCACCCCGCTCGACATCACGACCCCTTCGGTCAACTCAAAAATAATGTGGCTACCATCAATCCCACTATCGGCCAGAATATCCCGCAGCGCGGCGGTAGAGCTCATATCGAGACACTGCTTCGGCGAGAGGTTGATCGAGATCGGCAGCAGCGGCAACTGCTGTTCATGCCACAGGCGTAGCTGCTCACAACTACACCGCAGTACCCATTCGCCCAACTCATTGATCATCCCATCCTCCTCCGCTAACGGGATGAACTGATCGGGCGGAATCTCACCCCGTTCTGGATGATCCCAACGCAGTAGCGCCTCGCAACCGCTAACCCCGCCGTGGCTTAGGTCGATAATCGGTTGATAGACCACCCGTAGTTGGCCGTCGCGCAGCGCCCGGCGCAACTGCCACTGCAGCGAGCTATGATCACGCGCCTCCTGATCCATCCGCTCGGTAAAGAAGCGGTAGGTCGCGCGCCCCTCGCTCTTCGCCCGATACATTGCCATATCCGCTTTGCGCTGCAGCGTCTCACCATTATCACCATCGGCAGGATAGAAAGCGATACCGATGCTAGTGGAGACAAACGCCTCGGTATCGGCAATCGCAAACGGCCGCTGCAACTCACTGATCACCTGCTCAGCAACCTGCTCAGCCGGTAGGTGATCGCCCAGCTCCGGCATCACAATCACAAACTCATCGCCCCCGAGTCGAGCGACCGTATCCCCCTCGCGGACACAGCTACGCAGCCGCCGCGCCGTCTCAATCAGCAGCTCATCGCCAGCGGCGTGGCCGAGGTTGTCGTTGACCGCCTTGAAGCGATCCAGATCAAGGAACAGTAGCGCGACTTCACTCTGGTGCTGTGCGGCCAGATCGAGCGCATTAGCGAGCCGTTCACCAAATAGGGTGCGATTGGGGAGGTGAGTTAGGGCGTCGTAGTTGGCTTGGCGGCGAATCAACTCTTCCGCCTGTTTACGCTCGGTGATGTCGCTAAAGATCGCAACATAGCGGCTTGGCTGGCCCCGCTCATCAGTCAGAACAGTAATCGAGAGCCACTCGGGGTAGATCTCACCATTGCGGCGGCGATTCCAGATCTCGCCACGCCACAACCCCTGCTCATGTAGGCTCTGCCACATCTGTCGATAGAGCGCTGAAGCGGTACGACTGGAGGCCAATAGCGACGGATCGCGCCCGCGCACCTCATCGAAATGGTAACCGGTAATGGTGGTGAAGGCGTCGTTGATCAGTTCGATACGATTATTGTGATCGCTGACCATAATCGCATCAGCACTGGCATTAATCACCGCCGCTGCCAATCGCCAATGCTCTTCTGCGCGGCGCCGCTCAGTCACATCGCGGGCAATCAGGGTGACAAACTGCCGCTCCTCCTGCTGCCATGAGGAGAGTGACATTTCGATCGGAAATGCATCACCATCACGGTGCTGCGCGCAGTAGTCGTTGTGGCGACTCGCAACCGACACCCCTCCCCCCTGCGCCAACCAGTCGCTGATCTGCTGTAGTTGATTCTCAGCGCTACGCGGAGAGAGTAGCTGTTGGATTGGTTGGCCGAGGATCTCCGATTCACTGTAACCGAACATCTGCGTCGCACCACTGTTCCATGACACCACCTGCCACGCATCATCAATCGAGATGATGGCATCAGCAGCCGATTGGGTGAGATTTCGCAGTCGCAACTCAGAGGCGCGCAGCGCTTGCTCGGCGACATCTCGCGCCCGGCGCACCTGATAGTTCTCAATAATATGCGCGCTAGCCGCCGCCACCGGCATCAGATAGGCGGCTAACTCAGAATCGTAGCCCCCCTCTCGATTTGCTAACCCGATCGCCCCCACCACCCGATCGCCAATCTTCAGCGGTAGTCCCAGAAATGAGTTGATGGGGGGGTGCCCATGTGGTGTGCCGCGGCTAGCGGGATGGTTTGGTAGATCATTGCAGATCACCGGTTCAGCGTTGACCGCAGCTAGCGCATAGATACGATCAAGCCCATAGAAACGCATCCCAACAGGGATGTGCTGATCATAAAAGTGACGCGTCTCATCATCCCAGGCGAGGTTCGAAATCGCTAGCATCCGGATGCAATCGACACCGGCACTATCTTGCTCTAACTCTCCGATAAAACCGTAGACACTGCCACTGAGTTCTAGGATCTGGATCAGTAGCCGATCAAACACCACAGTCGAATCGGCATCGCTAATTACCAGTGTCTGCAGTCGATTGATAGTATCAACAAGCTGATGCTCGCGCCGTAGTGCTTGGCGAGCAAAGGCGTGTTCGGTGATATCCTGCACGGTACCGACCATCCGTACCGGTGTGCCCTGCTCATAATCGACCCGTCCCTGCTCATGTACCACCCGTTCACTCCCATCGGGGCGGATAATACGGTGCTCTACAGTATAGGGGGAACCATCGAGCGCATCCTGCACCGCCATCGTCACCCACTCCCGATCATCGGGGTGGAGCGTTGCCATAAAGTTGTCGTAAGAGGGGGCGTAGCGGGCGCGCTGCTGGCCAAAGATGTGGTAGATCTCATCTGACCACCAGAGAGCGCCACTGGCGATCTCCCACTCCCAGTTGCCCACCGATGCGATCGCCTGCACATCCGCGAGGCGGGAGCGGAGTCGCTGCAGATCGCTAGAGAGGCGATCGATCAATCCACGATCATGCAGTAGCAGCGACCACCCCTTTAACTGCTGCTGCCGATCGAGATGAACCAATAGCTGGAGATCGACGGTCAGCGTGTGACCATCACGCAGGCTAATCTCGATTTGACCACGCCAGCTACCGCTATCACGGGCCGCCGGTAGTAGCTCCTGATGCAGCCGCTGCGCCTCAGCAAGAGTACAGAAGGTATCGAAACAAGGGAGTGGCTGCTGCGGATCGAGACCGAGCAGCCAGTAGCCGGTCTGGTTAAGCCAACTTATCTGCAGATCGGGCGCGAGCGCCGCAAACAGATCGGTCGCGGTATCGAGAAGCTCATGGAGCTGCTGTAGCTCCTCATAGAGCACCTCGTGTACCGCATTATCGCGCAGGATCGCCAGTAGTCGGCCACCGGTGAGCCGTACTAGGCGTAGCATCAACGGTGTTGCGCTCTCCTGCTCCCGCGGTAGCCACAGCTCCTGCTCTAGCGCCGCTCCCACCCGTTGAGGTAGCCGTGCAGTGAGTGTCGACCACGCCAGATTGGGTAGCAGTTGCGGTAGTGTGCAGCGGCTAAGCTGCGCTGGCTGTCGATTAAACAGGGTGCTAGCGCGCTCATTAGCGCGCTCGATTGCGCCATCAGGCAGCAGCAGTAGCAATCCATCCTCCGCCTGCTCAAAGAGGGCTAATAGCAGACTCGCTTCACCATGTGCGAGCGGCAGTGATGGGATATCATGCATTCGACTCTCACAACTTAAAGTTCATACAGACACGCCTGCTCCTGCAGGCGCTCGCTGATTTTACCAATCGTATTGGCGGTCAGCTCTAACCGCCGACTCGTCTCTGAGAAGTATCGGGTCGCCCGATTGATCTCCTCAACCGCATTCGCTAACTGCTCAATCCCAATCGCACCCTGATTGACCGCGACTACAATCTGTTTGCTTGCACCGGCAGTCTCCCGTACCACATTACTTAAGTGCTGCATCGCATGGCCGGTCTCTTCGACCGAGCGCAGCGTCTGGACCACATCTTCCGTCCCCTCACCCACCACCCGCACCACCTCGTCGATGGCGCGACTAATCACCTGCACCATCCGACCCACCTGTAGCGTCGCCTGCGCCGACTGCTCCGATAGCGACGACATCTCATTGGCTACCACCCCAAAACCGCGCCCCGCCTCCCCGGCGCGTGCCGCCTCAATCGCCGCATTAAGTGCGAGCATCTTCGACTGCTGTGCAATCGCTGCGACGGTGGCGTTGACACTCGCCACTTCGCGGTTGTGACCGCGTAGCGACTGCACACTGCGTCCAATCGCCTCCACCCGCGATCGCACCGCCGCCATCGCCGCTAATGAGTCAGCCACTCGCAACGCCCCCGCCTCCCCCTCTTGAAGGGCGCGATCGGCGGTGCGTCCTAGCTGCTGCACCTTATCGCGAGACTGGATTGAGATCGCGCGGATCTCCTGTAGCGTCACCGCGGTCTGATTACTCGCTGAAGCCTGCTCTAACGCGGCTTGTAGTTGTGAATGTGCCGATTCGAGCAGATTCAGGACCGATGCCGAGAGATCACCCGTAGCGGTCACCATCCCGTGTGCTAGATCGCGCAGGCCACTATTGAGCATGGTGATGTGGTGGCTAATCTGCCCTAACTCTTGATCTTGCTCTAACTCAGGTGGCGGGTTACGGGTGAGATCCCCAAACGCCATCGCGCGCATAATCTCACCAAGCTGCGCCACCTTATCGTGGAACAGGAGTGCCGCTACCCGATGCCGTGACTGCTCTTCACTACGCTGCTGGAGTAGGCGCTGAATCTGTTCGGCCATATGATTAAACGCCGCAGCAATGCGCCCAAACTCATCATCCTCAACTACGCCAATCCGGCGCTGCACCTGCCCCAACGCAAACGCATCGAGGGCACCGAGCAGACGCCACACATGGCGAGTAAGACGGCGCGTCACTTGGATCGCGAGCCAGAGAGTCAGTAGCAATCCAAACAGCCCTAGAATCACGATTGCACCGAGCTGCAGTGCGGCGTTCACCTTCAGTTCTGCCACCCGATCGGTCAGATCAGCGGCGATCAGTGTCACCATATCGTGGAGCCGCTCTCCGCGCTCAATCGCCGCACTGTTCCAAGCGGCGATGGTCAGTTCAGGCGGCTCACCGACCGGGGTGTACTGCAACTGGCTGCGCGCCGATGCGATACTATCTTGATAGCCACCGGCTAGCTGCTGATAGGGTAACTGTAGTGTCGGCGGTAACCGATTGTAGAGAGTCTCTAGCCACTGGCGCTCACGAATCGCTAACTCGTTGAGTCGAAGCTGCTGCTCGCGCCGCAGCGGTGTACCACGCAGTAGCGTCGGAACCAATGCGGTTTCGAGTGCACTATTTTCAAGCGCCAGCAGAACGGCACTATAGGCGGCAAAGCGATCGGTAACCGCCGCCTCATCGCTAAAACTAGGCAGTCGCACCACCATCGACAATAGGCTCTGATTGAGTTCAGCATACGCCTCTAGCACTGCACCACTCCCTAGCCCCTGCTGATCGATGGCATGGCGCAGCACTGGGAGTTGCCCGAGGGTAATAAAGGCGCTATCGCGCAACCGCGCCAGATCGTTACCAATCGCCACATCGGCGATGTCGATCAGCATAGCGCGCTGCCGCAACCGCTCAATCTCACTGTCGGTGATGCGGCGCTGCTCCTGTAGTGCAGGCCAGTTATCCGTATTACCCCGATCGACTATCGACACCGAGAGTACCCGCTCACTCTGGGTCGCATAGAGGGTATCGGTAAGCACCGCGGCTAGGGCGGTCAACTGCTCGACGCTGACCATCTGTCGATAGGCGACCAGCCGCTCAGCGGTAACAATCGACGAGAGTAGGGCGACACCGATAATCGGTGGCGCTAACATCAGCAGGAGTTTGGTACGGATCGGCAGCCGCTGTAGTAGATTCATGACGGTGGCTCTGGTGGCAATACGACACGATTACGCCCTGTTCGTTTCGCCTCATAGAGACGTTTATCGGCTCTACGTAGCAGTTCATCGGCACCGCATGGCGTGGCGGGTCGGTAGCAGGACGCACCGATACTACAGGTCACCCCCCCCGCTGACAGCCCCCCGAGCGCACTTTCGCGTACCGCTTCGAGGACGCGTTTTGCCACAATCCCTAGTTGGATGTAGTGACTCCCAGGTAGCAGTACCACAAACTCTTCACCACCGTAACGGACAAACAGATCCGCATCACGTAACTGCTGCTCAACACAGCGGGCAAACCCCTTTAACACATCATCCCCGACTTGATGACCGTGGGTATCGTTGAGCTGTTTGAAGTGATCAATATCGATCAGTAGGCAGCCGATCTGTTTATTGTAGCGTTGCGCCTCTTTCATCTGCTGATCAAGCCAGTTCCACATCATGCGGCGATTAAAGAGATTAGTGAGCGGATCACGTAGGCTCACCTCTTTTAAACGCTGCATCATGGAGACCATCGCCTTTGCCCGGATCGCCGACTCAGTGACATCCTGCACGGTTACAAGCGCGTAGTCGTGACCATCACTACCGTGCAGCGGTAAGATCCGCACCTGCTGCTGCATATACTCAATACCGTAGCGGCTATGGTGGTGTGAGCGCAGCGGTAGGATGTATCGATTGAGCGCCTGCGATAGCAGCTGCGGCAGCCGATAGCGCAGAACCTGATCGAGTGCCGACCAGAAGCGGCTACTGCGTAGTTCCGGTAGCAGCTCAGCCAACGGCTGACCGACTGCGGTCGCAGCAGCAATCCCGCTATGGTTTGCTAACCACTCATTCCAGAAGCAGACGCGCTGCTGCTGATCGAGGATTAGCACCCCCATCGGTAGCTGTGCGGTGACCGAAGCGTAGTCGATTGCACTTTTACTAAAATCGACTGCAGCTGGATTCATGATAACTCCGCCATCATCGCATCGAGTCGCTGTAGTAGCGCAGTGACTGGCAACAGCCGCAAAATGAGCAGAAGTGAGCCGCTGACCTGACGCTCAGTGGCGTGTAGTTCGGTGTCGATCACAATCACACTCGGTTGATCCTCATCGATCGGTTCAGCACCGCTCATAAAAAGGAGTTGGCGCGTACTCCCCTCTAGATAGGCAGGCATGGAGAGTTCCAGTTCGCTATTGAGTAGCTCAATCATCATCGCCGCGAAACTCGATATGATGATATTGCCAATCTCTGTCATCGCCTCATGCTCATACGCCTGTAGATCGGCGTACTCAGTGCCGGTGGTGACATCACCTACTAGCGCATGGAGTAGGCTGCGGCTGTGCTCATCGTGTAGTAGCAGATAGATACGCCCATCGAATGAGCCCGAGAGGGCTTGATAGACACAACCTGTGTCACTACCACCGCTATTAGGTTCGATCTGTTCGCGTAGCCAACGTAGCGGAACCATCCGAGCCGTTGGTACCCGAATCGTGATGGTGTCTCGCAGCAGCAGCGACAACTGACTGGCAATACCGCTCGCGCTGATATTGGCCATCTCAGCGAGCGCATCGCGCTGCAGATCCGTTAAGATCACTCGCCTGCCTCCAGCATCTGGTGCAGTTTTGCCGCGTTGATTGGCTTCTCCAGCACGCCACTAATACCGGCCACCTCGGCCTCGCGCAACACACTCTCTTGGGTGTTAGCGGTGAGTAGGTAGTAGCGAACATCAAGACCTGATGCCCGCATCGCAGCGGCAATCTCAACACCATTGCGCTCTGGCATGTTGTAGTCGAGAAAGACGATATCGGGGCGCTGCTCATGCACCCGCTGTAGCGCACTATCGAGATCCTTAGCTTCGTTGAGCTGATACCCCTGCTTCGGTAGATGGGCACGAAATAGCAGCCGCGATGTGGCACTGTCATCAACCACTAATATCTGTTTCATAAAACGACTCCGTATAGCTGTTGAGATGGGAGGATCGTTAAGTTGCACGTTAGCGGCACGCGCTAACCGTTTTGCATCGTCGATCACGGGTGCCGCGCCGCACAGCGCCAATAGCTGCTGTGCAAGTTGTAACGGCGGGTAAAAGCGATCAACCGCCCCCGCCTCTTGAGCCGCACTGGGCATACCAAAGACCACACAACTCCCCTCACTCTGCGCTAACGTGGTACCACCACAACGGCGTAGAGCCAGTAGACCGTCGGCACCATCTGACCCCATACCCGACAGGATCACGCCAACCGCCCGGGTGCCGCAGCACTCCGCAACCGAGCTAAATAGCCGCGTTGCTGAGGGGCGTATACCCTGTAGCGGTGGCGACGCCTCAAGCCTCGCATAGAGCCGCTGCTGGCGCCGGGTCAGTTGTAGATGGTAGTTATCGGGTGCAAAGTAGATGGTCGCCGGTTGTAGCAACTCACCATCGTGTGCGATCCGCAGAGGTAGCGCTGTCTGCGGCTGTAACCAACTGATTAACCCATCTAAAAAGCCGTGGGTAATATGCTGCACCACCAGTAGAGGCACCGCCAATCCAGTCGCGGGCAGATTCTCTATTAAGCGTTGTAACGCCTGCGGGCCACCTGTAGAGGCGGCCATCGCTACCACTTCAAACCGTGTGGGGAGTACCTCTACACGACTCATCCGATCACGCTCCTTGACGCTTTTTCTGCGGCTGCGCTGCAGCAGTCGCAAGTAGTTGCTCTACTCGTTTTAGTAACGTCTCACCAGTAAATGATGATTTCACCAGATAGGCGCTAACCCCCGCCGCACTGCCCCGCTCCCGATCAGCGGCACTCCCGAGCGATGTAACCAATATCACCGGCAGGTGGCGTAGCCGCTCACTATGCCTAATCCGGCGGGTCAACGCAAAACCATCGAGCTGCGGCATCTCGGCATCGCTGATGAGCAGATCGATTGGCTCCTGCTGTAACCGCTGCCACGCCTCTTCACCATGGGTTGCTAGTAGCACCTGATAACCCTGCTGTTCGAGAATATTGCGCTCTAGAGTACGGGTGGTAATAGAGTCGTCGGCGATCAGGACTCGCGCCTTTATTGTGGATAGCTCCGGCATCGGTAGTGTTGCTACATTACTGCGATGCGCAGCGGCAATCAGATCAGCGGGGTTAAGCACCATCAAGATGTTACCGCTGCCATCGACCGTTGCCCCGCTGATGTTGCGTACCCGTCGCAGGGGGGGGCGAAGCTGTTTGATGACCATCTCCAGTTCACCGACCACCTCATCGACCAGTAAGCCAACGCTGTTCCAACCATGTGAGATCAACACCACCGCCGGTGCCATCGCATGGGTGTTTGGATCGATGGTTAGTTCCAGTAGTTGATGGAGCGCTATGAGCGGGTAGGGGCGGCTCTCATAGAGCAGTGCCGGTTGCCCCGCCAGCTCGGTACGCTCCAGATGGGCCAACGGCAAGACCCGCACCACGGCGGTTGCCGGAATCACATAGCGCTGCTGCTGACTGCTCACAATCAGCCCCTGATCGGTCGCTAAGCTAAGCGGCAGATCGAGTAGAAACTGGCTCCCTACGCCCGGTTCACTGCTGAGTGTTACCCGCCCATTTAGCGCTTGGATATTTGCCCGCACGACATCCAGACCGACCCCACGACCGGAGAGGGTGGAGACTTCGCTGCGAGTCGAGAAGCCGGGATGAAATACCCACTCTAGCGCCTCATTCACCGACAACTGCTGCGCCTGATCACTGCTGATCAGTTGCCGTTCGATCGCGACCTGTAGTACCCGTTGCGGATCGATACCTGCGCCATCATCGCTCACCTGTAGTCGCACCCGACCTGCGGCATGACTCAACGCAAGTCGAATCGTACCGGCGGCCGCTTTACCGGCAGCGCGCCGCTGTTCCGGGCGTTCAATGCCGTGATCGATAGCATTACGCAGGAGATGGATCAGAGGATCACGCAGCCCCTCTAGCAGTAGGCGATCGAGTTCAATCGAATCACCTTCGCTCTGTAGCACCACCTCTTTACCGAGCTCACGCCCCATATCGCGCACCGTACGTAGCAGCGGACGCAACAGATTAGCCGCCGGTTCCAGTCGCAGCTGCTGTACATTCTCCCGTAACTGCTGTGAGACCCGACTCAACTGCTGGTGACCATGCAGCAGTCGCTGACGTAGGATGGCACTCCCGCTGCGTAGCTGTCGTAGCGTCGCTTCGCTCTCCTCCTGCCACGGCACTACCACCTCAGTTTGCGGCGTGCGTTGGGAGCGCGCCCAGGGGAGCAAGCCCCTGCTGCTACTCTGCCGGGTTAATGATTTGAGCAGACAGGTGAGCTGATCTAACTGCTCTAGTGAGTCTTGCAACTCGTTGCGACTCATCTCCAACTCCTCAGCGAGGACGCTGATGGCCGCGAGTCGGCGCACATCGGTACGCACTAGGCGATTTGTGTTCGCGGCCGGCGGCGGTACATGGCGCGGTGCAGCGTTCGCTTCACCAACCAGCACGGCCGCGTCTACTCGTGGCGGCGCCGGCGGTTCATTGGCTACCGCTGCCGATTCACCCGCGCCACTTGGCGGCACCTCCGTCGCCGTTAGCAGCAGCGGTGCCTCATCAAGTAGCTGCTGCAACTCGCCCAGTAGCGCCTCGCCCGCTGCCGGTAGTGTTTCCCCTAGCCGCCACACACTCTGTAGCTGCCGAATCCCATCAATCGCCGCCAATGTGGTATCAACAAGCTGCGATCCGGGTACCGCGTCGGCCCGCTTGAGCCTATCAAACAGGGTCTCTAATCGGTGTGCAATGGTGGCAATCGCATCGGCACCCACCCCGGCAGCGGCCCCTTTTAAGTTATGTGCGGCACGAAAGATAACACTGTAGTGATCAGCATCATCCACCCCCCGTCCCTGCTCCAACTGCAGTAACCGGTCGGTGATCTGCTGTAGCTGCTCCTCCAACTCCATAGCGAAGGTCGCCGCTAGCTCCGCTAGCAACTCCGGTTCGAGGTTCACGTTACCAATCCTGTCACGTTATAACTTATAGATCGCTGCTCGATCACGCAGTCGGTTTGCCATCTCAGCTAATCGCTGGGCGGTTTCACGTGTCTGTTCGGTGGCATCGAGAAACTGATCGGTGGTACTGCTTATCTCGCGCATCGCCGATGAGATCTGATCGATACCGGTGGCCTCCTGCGACACTGCTGACATAATCTGCTGCCCGGCGAGCGCGGTCTCCTTAATCACCCGCGTCAGATCCTGCATCGCCACGCCGGTCTGCTCTACTAGCTGCATCCCCTGATCGACCCCCTTAGCCCCCTCTTCGGTCGCCATCACCGAGCGCTCAGTGGCGCGCTGAATATCCTGCAGAACATTGTGGATCTGACTGGTCGCGTCGTGCGACTGCTGTGCGAGGCTACGCACTTCGCCGGCCACCACCGCAAAACCGCGCCCCGCCTCACCCACTTTACTCGCTTCAATCGAGGCGTTAAGCGCGAGAATCTTCAACTGCTGGGCAATACCGCTGACCAGATTGGTGATCTCACCAATCTGCTGACTCTGCTCCGATAGCACCAAAATATTACGCGCGATCGACTCAACCCGCTCACGAATATCCTCCATTGCACCGATGGTGCGCTCTACCATCTGTTCGCCCCGTTTCCCCTCCTCGCGGGTACGCTCGGCTGACTGCGCAAGCGATCGCGCCTTATCGCGTGTCTGATTGGAGGTGGCACGAATCTCCTCTAGCGTGGTGGCGGTCTCACTCACCGCCCGCGCCTGCTGCGCGGCACCCGTCGATTGCGCCGCGATCGACTCCTGCAGACGGGCCGCCGCATCGGTCGTACTACCACTGGCATCGGCTACCTGACGTGCGATCTCAGCAAGACTCCGCGCCATCTGGTTAAGCTGATCACCGAGCGCCATCAGCTCACCCTCGGTCTGCTCCGGTACCTGCACTTGGCTACTCAGATCGCCGGTTGCAATGCGGGCGACAAAGTGGCGGTAGCTGGCGATATTTTTCTCCACCGCACTCTTTGAGAGGGTTACCTGTTGCAGCGCCTGCTGCATAGCAGCAATGTAGGTATCCATCGCCAACTGCTCATCTAGCGCTAGCAGCTTAGTGAGTGCCTGCTGCGCAGCGCGCCGCTTACCGGAGCGCCAGCGGTAGTGGTGATCGATCAAGGGCAGTAACTGCAACCGGTAGTAAGAGAAACTCCCCAGATACCAGTGGGGCGCTAATCCGACCCGATAGTGGACGATACCAACCCGCAATCGCTGCTCCAGATACCCTTTTCCATAATCGCCACTGACTAACCCGATCAGATATTGGCGCAGTGTAATACGCAGTCGATCGATACTCGAACCGGCATGTTCAATCAGCTGCTGGAGCTCAGGATAGGCGGCAATATGGTGGTAGAACCCCTCGACTATCTGGTTTGCATGGCGCTCGACAAGCGGCGCAATGGCAACTAGAGCGCGGCTATCTTCAGTGTTGAAATTGATAAAACGCTTGCGCCGCTGCCACTCTGCCAGATCGATATCGATCCAAGAGATATCGCGGTCGATCAACGCGGCAGATGTCTTGGTGGTTGGTTCGGAAGACATACGGATCCTCTATTTAGGTCACCTGTTCATTCACCTGGAGCGCACTATCGTTCAGTAGCGCCGGAATATCGAGCAGCGCGATCTGGCCAGCATGGATCCCTTGGATATAGTGGCTGCCACGCCTCCGGTTCGGTAGCGGTACTAACTTTTCTGGTACCACCGGCTGTTCACCAATTAACTCATCGATCCGGATCGCGCTGATGCGCGACCCATCTTGGATCAATAGCAGCGGTGCTAACTGTCGATAGCCTGGTGGATTCAGTGGCAGCAGCGCTTTAAGATCGAGCACCGTGATGATCTCACCTTGATGGTTAATAACACCCGCAATAAACGGCGGGGTACAGGGCACCGGCGTCGGTAGTTGGGGCGGTAAAATAGCGCTAATACTACCGTGCAAAACACCATACCGCTCCCGATCACCGAGGCGAAAGAGCACCATCAGATCGCTATCGGCACGCCCTTCGATCAGGCGCGGTGGCCGCTCTAACATCCGCATCCGCTCTAGCAGCAGTGACTGCGATGTGCTATCGCGCGGCATGCGTGAGAAGTGTCCCCAACTCACAAAAAGCGACTCCTATCGGTGGTGGCGGTGCGTGGGTGCCGTGCTAATGCCTCTCGCACCATCTGCGTCAAACGACCAAAACGTAGCGAGGAGACATGATGTACCCACTGCGTCGGATCGATCGGTTCGGCCAGCCGTAGCGCTTCATTGAGACTCTGCAAGCTACCGACACGATCCCCCTGCTGGAGCAGCAGTTGACCGAGTTGATAGTGCGCCTCAACCGAGGTCGGCTCAAGATAGATCGCTTGTCGTAACGCCTCCACCGCCCGCTCTTGTTGATTCAACTGCACCAGTACTTGTGCTCGAATCAGATAGTTGTATTGATCGAGCGGCTGACAGCGTAGTGCCTGCTCAATCTCGGTCGCCGCTTCGTTCAAGCGGCCAAGATGGGTCAGCGCATGGGCACGAAACTGCGCGAAATCGGTATGATCATGCCCACTATTACGATAGCTATCGATGCGCTTGACCACCTGCAGCCACTGCTCACTACGCAGCAGCCGGATCAGATCGCGGTAGCGATGGTGCGAGGGGGGTGTGTATCCACCGCGTAACGGCGCTAATTGTGTGCGATTAGATCCTCTGCTAGCCGCGATAGTTGGTCGTGATGGGGCCACAGTGGTCGTGGTGGATGTGACCGACTCGGCAGCAGTTGAGCGTAACCGGCGGTTCGTAGGCGCTGCGATCTGCGGTGGTGGCGTCACCGCCGGTAGGCGCTGGAAACAGAAGCCGCTACCGCAAGGTCGGATGCTGAGATCGCCAATCTCCTTAGCGATCGGATCGGCCGCGCCCAGCAGTAGATAACCACCGGTGGCTAAACTGTCAGCGAAACGTGTTAACACACCGCTAATCTGGCACGGATCAAAGTAGATTAAGACATTGCGACAGAGGATCAGATCGACTGAATCGGTGTAGTTAAAGTGTGATGGAAAGTGATCTTGAGCCAAATTCAGGTAGCTAAAGCGCACCTGCTGCTGCAGTCGTGGATCGATCTGGTAGAGTCCCTTCTCGTAGCGAAAGTAGTGGCGACGGTAGTGTTCGGGGATGTTGCGCAGTGACCAGCTGCTGTAACGCCCCTCAACCGCCTGCGCTAGGGCGACGCGGTTAATATCGGTACCCAGTAGCTCGATCTGCCAACTTGACCGATCGGGTAGCTGCTCCTGTAGCAGCATCGCAAGGGTGTAGATCTCTTGGCCGGCGGAGGTGCCGGCACTCCAGATCCGGAGCGGGCGATGGCGATCCGGCCGCTGCTCGATGATCTCGGGCAACCACTCATCTTGCAGAAACCGCATCTGCTCATCGTCGCGGAAGAAGTAGCTCTCACCAATCGTTACCCGTGCGAGAAGATCAGCGAGTTCTGGCGTATCGCGATCCCCCTGCACTACCCGCTGTAGATAGCTCTCGACATCGGGTAACTGAAACGTCTCACAACCGCAACGAACCGCATCGCATAGGTTAGGTAGCTGGTGGGGTTGAATGAGCAGACCAGCATGTTCGCACAGCAGGCGCTGAAGCCGCGCTAGCTGGCGATCGTTACACTGCATAGCGAGCGCACTCACGGTGTGAGTTCCAACTGCCGGAGCGCGCGTCGGATCGCGACCGGATCGATCTGCAACTCACTCACTGAGTGTCCCATATCGAACGCTAGGAGCCGCTCCGGATCGAGTAGCAGCCAGTCGCTGTCACTATCGTGCGCGTTGATAATCGCCAGAAAGGGGGTTGTCGCGCCCTTAACATGGGTATCAAGATGTTGCGGGCGGGAGCGGCCTCGACTCACCCGCTCAATCCGATCGACCACAAAACCGGCCCGCCGCGCCCCCGCCTGACACCAAACCACCGGCGTATCGATGGTATAGCGAGTGGCACCGCCACTGAGTGTGAGGCGACCGGCAAGATCGACCAGCGGCACACTCTCACCGGCAAAGCGGGTGATACCGATGAGATATTCAGGCGTCTCTGGTAGCGGTTGCACGGCGGGAAGATAGGAGGCGCGCAACACATGCTCAATCGCAAAGGCAAACGGCAACCCGGCGCAGTGACAGAGCAGTGCGGTATCCAACTCAGCCTGCTGCGTTTCCATTACCATCTACGCTTGCGGTGCGCTCTGATGGATAAACAGCGCCAGTGACTCAACATGAGCGGTATGCGGGAACATATCAGCAATACCGGCACTCACCAGCCGGTAGCCGTGCTGCTGCACTAAAATGCCGGCATCGCGCGCTAAGGTGGCTGGATTGCAGGAGACATAGAGCAGGCGTGGGATCTGCAGTCGCGCAATCGGCGCTAAGGTCGCCTCGGCCCCACTGCGGGGCGGATCGAGCAGCGCTCGATCAAACCCCTGCTGCCACCACGCCGCTGCCCGCAGATTATCCGCCATCAGATCGGCCACCTCAAAGCGGGCATTATCGATCTGGTTGTAGGTGGCATTCTCGCGCGCCCGTCGTACCAGTTCGCCATCCCCCTCAATCCCCACCACCTCAGCCACGCGCCGGGCGAGCGGTAGTGTGAAGTTACCTAGTCCGCAGAAGAGATCGAGCACCCGATGGTGCGGTTCTGGTGCAAGTAGCGTCAGCGCCTGCGCCACCAAGGCGCGATTGATCTCAACATTGACCTGGGTAAAGTCGGTGGGACCAAAATGGAGATCGATCCCCTCGATAGCGTAGTGTAGATCGATCGAAGTCGGCACCAGCGGGGTGATACTATCGGGCCCCCCCGGCTGCAACAGGATGGCATAGCCGCTCTGCTCAGCAAATTGGCACAGCAGCGCCCGATCCGCTGCGGTGAGCGGATCTAAGTGCCGTACGACCAGTGCCACGGTCGTATCGTCGATCGCCACCTCAATCTGGGCAATACGATCGAACGCGGCGAGTTGGGCAATCGCCGCCGCGATTGTCGCCAGCTGCTCACCGACGCGTGGATCAAGTACTTCACAGCGCTGTAGATCGGCAAGATAGGGGCTACCCCGCTCCCGAAAACCGACCAGCAGCCGCCCCTTCTTTAGCACATACTTCACACCAAGCCGCGCCTTGCGGCGATAGCCCCACGCCGGCCCCGTGATGGGCGGTAGCCGCTGCTCCGGCTCCACCCCACCGAGATGGCGGAGTTGATCAAATAGTAGCTGCTGTTTGTGCGCTAACTGCGCCGTATGATCCAGATGCTGTAGCGCACAACCACCACAGATAGCAAAGTGAGCGCAGCGCGGCTCAACCCGCTCGGCCGCCGGTAGCAGCAGCTGCTCAATCACCCCCTCATCGTAGCTGCGGTGACGACGCAGATAGCGAGCCACCACTCGCTCACCGGGGAGCGCTCGCTCAACAAAGAGTGATTTGCCCTCAATGCGCGCAACCCCGCGCCCATCGTGGGTCATCCCCTCAATTGTACACTCGACCGGTTCGGGTAGTTTTGCACGGCGATTACGCGCCATCGGCAGGCTCCTCTGATGCAGCGTTCACCGCCCCCTCCCCGGCCGGCCACGCGGCAAGAAAGTCGTTGAAGTGGGGTTGATTGGATGCTTGCAGCACGGCGCGTAGGTGCGCACACGCCTGCTGGTAGTGGTGGTCATCGATGTGTCCACGAAATAGCTCAAAACGGAGGTAGATGAGGTAGGTGTTAAGTACATCATGCTCACAGTAGTGGCGGATCGCATCGATATCTCCGGCCTGATAGCGCTCCCACACCTTAGCGCCACTCATCCCCAATTTTCCGGGAAAACCCAATAGGGTCGCCATCTCATCGAGCGGCGCGGCGGCGCGCAGATTGTAGCTAGCGAGAATATCCATCAGATCAAGATGGCGGTAGTGGTAGCGATTCAGGTAGTTGTTGTAGCGGAAGCTATTGTCGTGATCGCCGCTCTCCCAGTAACGCGGCGCACGGATGCTGTGGCGCAGTGCCCGATAGTGTAGTACCGGCAGATCAAAACCGCTCCCGTTCCAAGAGACTAAAGTGGGGGTAAAGCGCTCAATTCCATCAAAAAAGCGCTGAATCAGATCCGACTCATCAGCAGCAGGATCACCGAGCGACCAGATCCGCAGATCCTGACCGCACTGTAGCACCACCGAGATCGCCACCACCCGCTGCAGATGGAGTCGCAGAAAGTCGCTACCACTCGCCTGCCGCCGCGCATGGAACATCGCCTCCGCCACCTCACTATCGGCCATTGCTGCCGGCACGCCGAGTAGGCGCCGGCCACCGGCGACATCGGGGATCGTTTCAATATCAAAGACCAGTAGATTCATGCGGCAGGAAAGACCCCGGTCGAGAGGTAACGATCACCCCGATCACAGATGATCGCAACTAAAGTTGCATCGGTCAGCTCTTGCGATAGCTGTCGTGCCGCCGCCACCGCGCCACCCGACGAGATGCCGCAGAAGATCCCCTCACGGGAGGCGAGATCGCGCGTAGTCTGCTCCGCATCCGCTTGACTCACATCGACGGTACGATCAACCCGTGACGCCTCAAAGATGCGCGGCAGATAGGCCGCCGGCCAGCGCCGAATACCCGGAATACTCGATCCCTCTTGCGGTTGTACCCCGACAATCTGAATCGCCGGATTCTGCTCTTTTAGGTAGCGTGAGGTGCCCATAATAGTACCGGTAGTGCCCATCGCGCTCACAAAGTGGGTAATCGTCCCGGCGGTATCGCGCCAGATCTCAGGTCCGGTCCCCTCATAGTGGGCGCGCGGATTATCCGGGTTGGAGAATTGATCGAGTACCCGACCCTCCCCAGCCGCTTCCATCTGCAGCGCTAAATCGCGCGCCCCCTCCATGCTCTGTTCACGGCTCACCAGCACAATCTCCGCGCCATAAGCGCGCATCGAGGCGCGCCGCTCGACACTCATATTCTCTGGCATGATCAGCACCATACGGTAACCCTTAATCGCCGCCGCCATCGCCAGCGCAATACCGGTGTTACCGCTAGTCGCCTCAATCAGGGTATCGCCCGGTTTAATCTCACCGCGCGCTTCGGCGTGCTGGATCATACTCATCGCCGGCCGATCTTTGACTGAACCGGCAGGATTATTACCCTCTAACTTAACCAGTAACCGGTTACCGCGCGCCGGATCGACCAGCCGCTGAAGCTGAACCAGCGGTGTATTGCCAACAAACGCTTCGATGGTAGCGATACTCATGTGCGCTCCCGCAAGAACCTGAAAACGTGCGATTATAACAGTATCCCGCAGCGCTGGCTGCCGATAACCGATAACGTCACAATGAGCGACTCATCCCAACTGCACGACTTCAACCTCGCCCTCACCTACACCGCCGGTAATCGTCAGCTAGCCCGTGAGCTCTTTGTGCTGCTGCAGCAGGGGTTACCGACACAGCAGCAGGCGATCACCGAATCTTACCAAGCGGGCGACCATCTAGCGCTGTTTCGGGTGGTGCATCAACTCTTCACCAGCGCCCTATTTTGTGGACTGCCGACACTATACGCTACCGTACAGCAGCTAGAGCAGCAGCTCCAACGCGGTACGCAACCACCTGAACCGGCCACCATTGCGCAGCTACTGACATTAATGACGCAGATAGCACAGCTCCCACCACCACCCTTCAGCGACTAGCGACCTGCCGCCGCCCATCCCGTTTTGCTTGGTAGAGCGCCTGATCGACCCGCTGTAGCAGCGGCTCCAACTCAGCGCTATCACGGCTTGGCCACCAGTCGCAGACCCCGAAGCTAGCACTGATGCGCAGTTGCGGTTCGGCATCACTCAACTGCTCCTCCGGTAACTTTCGACAGAGTCGCTGTGCAATCGCATACGCATCATCACCACTGGTACCCGGTAGCAGCACAATAAACTCCTCACCACCATACCGGGCCGGTAGATCATAGGGGCGTAGTGAACGCTGCAACCATCCCGATAATCCTAGCAGCACCTGATCACCCACTGGGTGGCCATAGGTGTCGTTGATCGACTTGAAGTGATCGATATCGAGTAGGATGAGCGATAACGGAAGCTGCTGTCGCTGCCCACGATCGAGTTCAAACTCTAGCTGTAGAAGGAGTCGTCGCCGGTTTGCGATGCCGGTTAGCGGATCGGTCGCCGCCAGCCGCTCTAACTCGGCATTAGCGCGCTGTAGATCGTAGGTGCGTTCGGCAACTCGCCGCTCCAGATGACTATTGACCCGTTGCAACTCATCACGCGCCTGCTGCAGCAGTTGGCGATCCTCAACCTGGGTCGTCACGTCACGCTGAATCCCGACAAAGTGGCAGACGGCTCCGCTACTATCGCGCACCGGCGCAATGTGGAGCTGATTCCAAAACAGCGATCCATCCTTACGGTAGTTGCGCAGCAGCGCCGACGCTGACTCACCGCGCATCACCGCAGATCGCAGTACTAACACCCCCTCTTGATCATGATCTCCACCGCGCAGTAGCCGACAGTTTTGACCCACCACCTCATCGTGGCGATATCCGGTGATGCGCTCAAACGCCGGATTAATCCATGTGATTGGGTTATCGGGTTGATGAGGATCGGTCAACACGATCCCATCACTACTTGCGTGCAGCGCCCGCTGATAGATCGCCCGCTCCCTCTCACGCTGTCGTAGCTCACTCGCTAGCGTCGCTAACATCAGCGCCGACAGCAGCAGCACCAGTAGATACTCTTGCAGCAGCAGGGCGGTCTGGCGCGATCCCATCTGCGCAATGGGTCCAGAGCCGTGCGCGGTAAAGTAGATTGCGATCAGGCTCAGCACTACACCAGTGGCGGCGGCACCCAACAACTCGTAGCGTACGGCAGCCAATAGGAGCAGCGGCAGTAGGAGGAGCGGGATCAGCGGCAACCGCGCCCCCCACGGGCCGAAGATCAGCAGGGTCAATAGCGCAGTACAGAGCAGCAGCAGAAGTAGACCCATCCGATCGCTACGGTGCTGCCATAGCTGAGAACCGGCACGAAAACCATCTAGCGCAACCAGTAGTAGCGGCGTCACCACCAGCAACCCAATCGCATCACCAAACCACCACACCTGCCAGAGTCGCCAGTAGTTGAGCGAGAGATCGGGTTGCACGATCCAGTAGTGGATAGCGGCACCACCAAAGGCGGCACTCATACTCGACAACAGCATGGCGCCGACCACAAATAGCACTACCGAACGCATTTGGTGCAACTGGAACGGTGCCGGTTTTAAACCGCGCAGTAGTAGCGCAGCTAGTAGCACCTCGCCACTATTGACACCCCAAAAGAGCCCCGCTTCGAGCAGTGAAAAGTGGGGCAGATCGGCGACTATCTCGGCGGGTAATATCACCAGCAGATAGGCTGGCCAGTGGCGGTGCGGTTGGGTCAACAGCAGTGCGAGCGGGATGGCGTTGGGGAGCCAGCAGAGTGAGACCCCCTCCCCCATCTTCATATACTCGACCGAGATGATGGCACCCGCCGCGTAACCAAAAAAACCGAGCAGTAGGCGCAGTAACAGCTGCTGCCACTCTGGCGTCACCGCCTCGTCTGCACCCCCCGACACCGGCCAAGTGGACAGCGGCAAGTTATCAAAGTAGGGATCGCGATTAACTTCAGGATCAGGTCGCTGCGGCATGGTGAACTACCTCGCCATCTGCCGTCCAGTAGGGGGTGGCGATAGGCGTTCCCAAATCGGCATCGACTAACTTCTGTCGCACGCTCAATAGCTGCTCAAGCAGGGGCGCTTCACGGGCAGCATAGGCGGCCGCATCGGCCTGTCGATTGACCACCACCCCGAGCAGTTCAGTGATGGCATTACCGATCGAGTTTTGGCTGATAGTCACCACCAACTTGCCGGCATCGTTACGGTAGATGAGCTGCTTATAGGCGGGCTGCCAGCGTACCGAATTGGCGTAGGCGGCATCATGAATACAGCGGTCGCGCACCCGCTTAGCGGTGGTGATAAAGTCATTATCGTAGAGTAGGATCTGCTCCACCTGATCGGGGAAGTGGCTATTCGCTGGCGGCGCGGCGTTGCGGGTCGAGACCTGCGAGAAGAAGGTGCGGTAGAAGTCGAGAAACCCCATCAATATCTGATCATACTCCTGCCAGAAGCGCAGCGTACCGATCGCCTCAGCACCGCCGACCACCTCCCAACTCGGTAGCCCCTGTGGGTAGCCGGTGAGGGTCAACCGCGCTTCGCTATCGGGGAGTGGCCGGAGCAGTTGTAGATCGAGCGCCTGATCGAAAAAGCGGCGGTAGACATCGCGCATATAGGCCTGAAATAGGCTATGTTGGCCACCATCGGTGAGGTTCGGGTTGTTCACATCAGCGAGCGGTGAGGCGGCTAGCTCCGCCATCTCAAACACAATAAAGTGGTTGTGCAGCATGCGGATACTCGGCACCCCGGGGGAGCTTAGTGGCCAAGTCGCATCGAGACTCGCCTCCCCCACCAGCAGCAGCGCTTCGGCCGGATCGGGGTAGCGCGTTAGCAGGTAGTTGATGATAATCGCATTCATCCGATTCCAGCTCCGCTTCACCTGCTCCGGTAGCTGTGTGCGCCGTACTGGACGCCCGAGCGGATCGAGAATGCGCTGCGAGGTATCGTAGATGATTGAGCTATCGAAGCAGTTGCTATGCCCAATCGCTTTACGGTAGAAGAGGAGATCTTCGGGGTTACGCAGTAGGCCGTTGTTGTTGACTAGATCGGCTAGATTCTCAGCACTGTTAAAAAACTCATTCGGCTTCATCCCCTCCGGTACCGTCAGCGGGATAGGTCGAAACGGGGTGGTAATTTGTCGGGGACCGGTCACAGCCACGCAAGACTCCTTACAATATCGGCAGCGAACTCCGTGTAGCATCGTTGATACCACACGAAAATTAGGTTTATGTTCTATCGTCCATACTACAACAGCGACTAGAACAACAGAACCCACTCACCCAAAGTTTAACCATGGCCCATATCCTACTTGTCGGCAACGCCACGCTTGATTGGATCGATAGCGTCGATCACTACCCGGCTGAAGATGCCGAGATCCGCGCCCACTCGCGCCAAGCACGCTGCGGCGGCAACGCGCTCAACAGCGCTATCGCCCTCACCCGACTCGGTCACCAGTGCGGCTGGAGTGGCACCCTAGCGGATGATGCAGCGGCCGATCAGATCCGCCAACAGCTACAGCAGCAGGCGATTGCCGCGGTCGCCGTCACCACACACCCCAACGCGGCCACACCGGTCTCACACATCCTACTGAGTTGTGCTAACGGCTCGCGCACCATTATCCACTACCGCGATCTGCCAGAGTATCGCGCCAGCGCCTTTCGCAGCGCACTCACCGCCCGGCACTGGGACTGGATCCACTTTGAGGGGCGCGACAATGTGCCGGAGTTGCAGCAGATGATCGCACAACTGAAGCGTCTACCACAGCCGCCCCGCTGCTCCCTAGAGTTAGAGAAGTCACGCCCCGATATCGAACAGCTTCTGCCGCAGGTCGATCTCCTACTCTGCGCTCGCCACTATGCCGAACAGCACGGCTACCCGAGTGCTAGCGCGCTACTGCAAGCGCTGCGCTTGCAGCTCCCCGCTCCCCATCCACTCTTAGTCTGTGGCTGGGGTAGTGGCGGTGCAACCGCCCTCGATCCAAACCATTCAACCCCCTACCAGCGACCCGCGCAACCGCCACCGCAGTTGGTCGATACCCTCGCCGCCGGCGACACCTTCAACGCGGCTATCATCGATCAACTGCTGCGTCAGCAGCCGCTAACCCGCGCGCTCGACTTCGCCATCACCCTCGCTGGCCGTAAGTGCGCGCACCACGGCATCCGGTGGTGACAAAAAAAGAGCGGCAACCGGTAGGGCCGCCGCTCCGATTTCAGCGCATCCTCTACGACGCTTAGTCGCTGCTGCTCTCTGTGGCTGGTGCATCTGCGGTTTCAGCAGCCGCCGGCGCAGGATAACCCCAGACCGGTGCGCCATAACCCCAACCGGGTGCGCCATAACCCCAACCGGGTGCGCCGTAACCCCAACCGGGTGCGCCGTAACCCCAACCGGGTGCGCCGTAACCCCAACCCGGATAGCCGCCCCAACCGGGGAAACCGCTACCGTACCACGGGTTACCGCCCCACGGGCCACCGCTCCACGGGCCACCGCCCCACGGGCCGCCCCAGTAGTCGTTACCCCACCACCACGCTTGAGCGCTACTAACTGACAGCAGCCCAGCAACCAGTGCGCTGCCCACCAGCGCCAAAGATTTTTTCATCATACGCAATGCTCCCCATGTGATGACGTTTACGTTAGTGACGATAAACGACCCTGCTCTATAGCGGGTCAAGTTCAAAATCTATGACAAACCGCCCGATAGTGCAATCACTAACCGGTTACACCACGGCGGTTTACCGCTACAATGGCGCCATGTCTGGAAATACATTGGGTAAACTCTTTACGGTCACCAGCTGCGGCGAGAGCCACGGCCCCGCGCTGGCGGCTATCGTTGATGGCTGTCCGCCCGGTGTGGCGCTGACCGAGGCCGATCTACAGCGCGATCTCGATCGCCGCCGTCCCGGTACCTCACGCCACACCACCCAGCGGCGCGAACCCGATCAGGTGCGGATCCTCTCCGGTCTATTTGAGGGCTACACCACCGGCACGCCGATCGGTCTGCTGATTGAGAATAGCGATCAGCGATCTAAGGATTACAGCAACATCATGGATCGATTCCGCCCCGGCCATGCCGACTACACCTATCAGCAGAAGTATGGACGGCGCGACTATCGGGGCGGCGGCCGCTCCTCGGCACGTGAGACTGCGATGCGGGTGGCTGCCGGTGCAATTGCAAAGCGCTGTCTAGCCGGTTTTGGCATCGCCATCTACGGCTGGCTACAGCAGTTAGGGCCGATCGCCGCTACCCGGCACGATCGCGAGACAATTGAGCAGAACCCCTTCTTCTTCCCCGACCCGACCCGCATCGCTGAGCTTGAGTCCTATATGGATGATCTGCGCAAACGGGGTGACTCCATCGGCGCGCGCGTCAATGTGGTCGCCGATGGGGTACCGACCGGACTGGGTGAGCCGATCTTCGATCGCCTCGATGCCGATCTAGCCCATGCACTGATGAGTATCAACGCGGTCAAAGGGGTGGAGATTGGTGCTGGCTTCGACTGTGTGACCCAGCTCGGTAGCGAACATCGTGATGAGTTGACCCCGACCGGTTTTATCAGCAACCACGCCGGGGGGATACTCGGTGGCATCAGCAGCGGACAGCAGATTGTCGCATCAATCGCGCTGAAACCCACCTCCAGCATCCGTATTCCGGGGCGCACTATCAATCTGAATGGAGAAGCGGTTGAGGTGATCACCACCGGCCGCCACGATCCCTGTGTCGGTATTCGCGCCACCCCGATCGCCGAAGCGATGGTCGCGATTGTGCTGCTCGATCACCTACTGCGCCAGCGCGGGCAGAATGGGCAGGTTGCGGCGGAGCTATCAGGCGGTTAGCCTCGACTGATCAGGCCTGCCCCCGATCTGATGATACCCTACTGGCGCATCTCCGCCTTCTACGCCTGCTACTTCGGTGCGTTGGGAGTGATTGTCCCCTACTGGGGGCTCTATCTGCGATCGCTCGGCTTTGATGCGGTGGCGATTGGTGAGTTGATGGCGATTGTGATGGGGACGAAGATTATCGCCCCGAACATCTGGGCCTGGATCGCCGATCACACCGATCGCCGGATGGCGATTGTCCGCTTCGGTTCACTCGCCGCACTGCTGAGCTTTATCGCCATCTTCTGGGTCCGCGACTACTGGCCGATCGCGCTGGTAATGCTGCTGTTTAGCTTCTTCTGGAACGCGACGCTACCGCAGTTTGAGGTGACCACCCTGAGCTACCTTGAAGGCGATGAGCATCGCTACGCGCAGCTACGGGTGTGGGGCTCGATCGGCTTTATCGTCACCGTCGCGCTGCTCGGCCCGCTGATTGGTTGGCATCCGCTCGGGGCGGCACTGGTGCCGCTGCTGCTGCTGATCCTGTTTATCGGCATCTGGCTGGCGAGCCTCACGGTTGCCGAGCGCCCGACACCGCACGATGCGCCAATCGCCACCCACTCGCTCTGGCAGGTGCTGCGCCAGCCGCCGGTGGTGGCACTGATGATCGCCAGTTTTCTAATTCAGGGGAGCCACGGCCCCTACTATACCTTCTATACCCTCTATCTACAGGATCATGGCTATAGCGAGACACTGATTGGACAGCTGTGGGCGCTCGGTGTGGTCTCAGAGGTGGTGATCTTTCTGCTGATGCGGCGGCTACTCCTGCGCTTTCGGCGCGGCCAGCTACTCCTCGCCGCGATGCTGCTGACCGCGCTACGCTGGCTGCTGATTGGCTATGGCGCTGAATCGCTACTGCTGCTACTGCTAGCACAACTCCTGCACGCGGCCAGTTTTGGTCTGTTTCACGCTGTTGCGATCGCCCTCTACCACCGCTTCTTTAATGGCCGTCTGCGCGGACGCGGACAGGCACTCTATAGCAGTCTCAGCTTCGGTGCCGGCGGTGCCGTGGGGGCGTGGGGGAGCGGGGTTGGTTGGGAGAGTATCGGTGCGACCGGGGTGTATAGTGTCGCGGCGGCGGCGGCGCTGATGGGGGGTGTGATGACATGGTATGGATTACGGCACGCTTAATGCCCAATAATAGGGCCTCAAAGTCCAGCTTACATTGACTCAACTTATCCAGTTAGGAACCTACCCGATGTGCAGTCGTTACACACAACTCTCGCTCCTCCTTATCATGGCGCTAGGCGGCGCCGCTAATGCGGCCGGTTTTGCTCTCATTGAGCAGTCCGCTTCGAGTCTGGGCAGCGCCTTTGCTGGTGCGGCGGCAGAGACGCATGATGCGAGCACGCTCTACTTTAATCCGGCCGGGATGAGCTGGTTAGAGGGATCGCAGGGAGTGATCGCCGGCCACTGGATTGTTGCACAGAGTCGCTTTACTGATCAGGGTTCGCAGTTTGCTGATGCGGTCGGCGGCGCGCCCTTGTCCGGTCCAAGCGATACGCTTCACGGCAGTGGTCTGGCACCTAATGCCTACCTCACGCTGCCGATCGCCGCCGCTTGGCATGCCGGTATCGGTCTCAATGCCCCCTACGGTATGGGGGGTGAGTATGCGGAGGATTGGATCGGTCGCTACCACGCGCTCAATTCGCAGCTGCGCTCGCTCAATCTCAACCCCGCCCTCGCCTATCGGGTCAACGAGGCGTGGTCAGTGGGTGTCGGTGTGAATCTGCAGTATGTTGAAGTTGAGCTCAGTAGTGCGATCGATTTCGGAACGATCGGGGCCGGTTCTGCGCCCCCGGGGATGGCACCAGGTAGCCATGATGGGCGCGCAACCGTTGAAGGGAGTAGCGTCGATTGGGGCTGGAATGTTGGCGTGATCTATCAGCCGGTGGCAACAACGCGGATTGGCTTGGCCTATCGCTCAACCGTGTCGCACCGAGTCGATGGCAAGGCCACATTTGAGTATCCCGATGATCCAGCCGCCACGCGCCTGCAGCAGGCGCTCGCCGCACAGGGGCTATTTATCGATAGCGATGCGCACGCTACGGTTAAACTCCCGGCTAACTTGAGTATCGCACTGGCGCAGCAACTGACACCGCCATTGACGCTGTTAGCGAGCGCGACTTGGACGGGTTGGAGCGATTTTCCGGCGCTGCGCATCAGCTACGACTCAAACCAACCCGATAGCGTCACCACTGAGGGGTGGCAGGATAGCTGGCGCTATGCGCTCGGGCTTCGCTATCGACTCAATGATCGCTGGCTGTTGCGCAGCGGTATCGCACTTGATCAGACGCCGATCCCGAATGCGACCTATCGCACTGCGCGGATCCCCGGCAACGATCGCCGCTGGTTAAGCGTCGGCGCCGGCTATGCGCTATCACCGACGATGCAGATCGATGTCGGTTATGCGCACCTATTTCTTGACGATGCGCCGATCGATAATCAGCTTGAGAGTAGTAGTCCCGCATTAAATGCGACGTTGAGCGGGTACTATTCAAATAAGATTGATATCCTCAGTCTCCAGTTGGGGTGGCAATTTTGATCTACCCAAAAATCTCGGTTCGATAGCGGCTCACCTGTAACGTTGGTGACCAGTAATCGGCCGGTAGCCCCGCCTTCTGCTTCAAGTGGCGGAGAAACTGCAGCGGATCAGGGAGTTGCGCCCAGACCGAGGGGAGGAAGGTGCCGCGCCGACCGCCATCACTCAAGATCAAACCATCCTCCCCCGGTCGAAGCTGGGCAAGCAGATCCGCTTCCGAATCAAACTGCATCGCCACTGGGGGTGTGAGCAGCGAGATGTGAAGCGAGAGATCGGCTAGCTCATTAGCGCGCAGCGGGGCAAAACGGGGGTCACGAAAAGCCGCCGCAAACGCGTTCTCAACCACATCGACCACCAGCGGCCGGTGCGCCACAAGGGTTCCGATACAGCCGCGTAGCTGCCCCTGCCGCTCTAGGGTGACGAAGGTTGCGCCGGCCGCTTGCAGCGCTGTGGGGTAGTCGGTTAGCTGTAACGGCAGCGGCTGCTGCTGCTGTAAGCCATGTTGAATCGACTGCCGTGCGAGATCGCATAGCTGCCGCTGCAGTGCCGGATCCAGCTGGGGTGCAGGGGCCGTGGTGGTGCGTTCGGCTGGATAGAGCGCCCATGCGCCATACCCCACTACCCGATCACGCGGGCCAGCCGTATCGCCCGAATTGCGTAGATCGATGCGCTCAACCCGTAGCTGCGCCGACTTCGCCCACCGTAACAGGCCGTTGAGTGGGTAGCGGCCGCAGGCGTCATCGGAGCCGATCGCCAGCGCATCAAGCCGCTCAATCGCCGCACTGGTAGCACGATCGAGCTGCTGGGCGGTGGCGTAGTCGTGGTAGTGGCTCAGATCGGTGCTGATCACCACCAGCGTCTCTGGCCCGCCCCAGAGCCGCTCTAGCAGCTCAGCCACCTCACGCGGCGACGCTTGGCCCACCACCAGCGGTAGTAGGGTAAAGTGCGTTAACTGACGCTGCAAAAAGGGCAGATGTACCTCCAGACTATGCTCCTGCAGATGCGCCTGATCGTAGCTATGTAGCTGCGGCAGATCGGCGATCTGCTGAAGTGCCGGCTGATCGAGTTCAATATCCCCCAGTGGGGTGCGGTAGTGGCTGGCGCGACAGCACGCTATGCCAGCAAATCCGACCCGATGCGATGGCCCGAGCAGAATGACGCGCCGGATCGTATCGCGCGCCGGGGCTAGTCGAGCGTAGGCGCGGGCAGCCACTTCACCCGAGTAGAGGTAACCGGCGTGAGGGACGACCAGCGCCTTGGGAACCGCCGGTTGCGTCGTACCGACAGGGGCGCTAACGGCGGCCTGCTGTAGCAGCCTATCAACGCTCTGTTGTAGCTCGGCGGCAGCGGCTGGATAGAACATCCCGGCTACGGCAGGTTGGCGTACTTGCATCATCTGTTAGTTGCTCCTCAATCTCGATCAATCAATAGCTGCAGTGGGATCAGTATAATCGCTCCTTAGCGCTCAGTTGTAGCGCACTGGCGATCAGCCGATGGCTTGATCGGATACCCGCTTAATCTCTGCCATTTCCGGAGCGATCTGAAGATGTCTCAACCTGAATCTAGCGCGTGGGCGACGCCGCCCCCTGAACCGAAGCCGGAGCGCTTTCGCTCAACGACCGCTCGCTACTTTCACGCGACCCGCCCGCCGTTTCTGCTGGCGAGTCTGATCCCGTGCGGGATCGGTCTGGCGACCGCCGCCTACAGCATGGTCGCGATCCAGCTGAGCAGCGCGCTGTTGAGCGTGATCGGCGCGCTCCTCGCCCATGCCGGGGTTAATCTCCTCAACGACTACTACGATCACCTCAATGGTACCGATGCGCAGAATCAGCAGCGCATCTTCCCATTTACGGGCGGCTCCCGCTTTATTCAGAACGGTGTGATAAGTGCTGCGAAACTACAGCGGTTTGGGTGGCTGCTACTGCTGTTGAGCGCACTGATTGGGCTGCTGCTACTGCCGGCAGCCGGCCCACTATTACTGCTACTTGGGGGGGTGGGTCTGCTGATTGGCTGGGGCTACTCAGCGCCGCCATTGGCGCTTAATAGTCACGGTCTGGGCGAGTTGGCGGTGGGGATCGGCTGCGGCTCTCTCATCACTGTCGGTTGCGATATGGTGCAGCGCGGCGGCTTCGATCCGCTACCGCTGCTGATCGCCCTCCCCTACGCGCTGCTGGTGAGCGCGCTGCTCTACATCAATCAGTTTCCCGATCGTATCGCCGATGCCGCCGCCGGTAAACGCCACTGGGTGGTCCGTCTCGGCCCGCAGCGGGCGCGCTGGGGCTATCTGCTACTGGTGATGATGGCCTATCTACTGCTGCTGCTGTTGGCATGGCAGCTGGCCGAGCCTTGGCTACTGCTTGCTCTGCCGGCGGCGCTGCCGAGCCTGCTGGCTGCTCGGCAACTCCTGCGCGATGCCGAACAGCCGCAGCGCTTAGCGCCAGCGATCCAGTTCACTATCCTAGCGATGCTGCTACAGGGGGGCGGGATCAGCGCCGGGCTGCTGTTGGCGATCCCTTAACGCTCCGCCTCTAGCAGCGCTAACAGCTTCGGTGGCGGCAGATAGCCGGGGAGTAGATCACCACTTTCGAGCACAATGGCCGGCGTACCGGTGAGCCCAAACTGGCGCACCAGCGCCAGATGCTCATCGAGCGGGTGCTCACACTGGCGCGGCGGGATCGTCTCGCCCTGCTTGAGTGCAGTCAGTGCTGCCGCCTTATCATCAGCGCACCACGCCGACGCCATCCGGTTGTAGCTATCGGAACCGACCCCAGCGCGCGGGAAGGCGAGATAGTTGACGCTGATACCGAGGCGATTCATCTCCGCCATCCCATCGTGGAGTTTGCGGCAGTAGCCGCAATCGATATCGGTAAAGATGGTCACCGTGTGGCGCACTTCACCGGTTGCCGGGAAGTGAATCATCGAATCCTCAGAGAGGGCAGCGAGCGCCGCTAACCGCTGCGCCCCTTTGCGCTGCTCAGTCAGATTGGTGCCGTCGCTCAGATCGATCAGATCGCCCTTGAAGAGATAGCGCCCCTCACCATTGAGATAGACCAGTTGCGTTCCATAGATCACCTCATAGATACCCGGCAGCGGGGTGGCGGTGACTGAATCGGGGGCGCGGCCAGGCACCAACTGCTGCAGCATCTGCTGCAGCCGCTCAGGTACCGGTGGCGGGGTCGGCTCGGCGGCAGTAACCGTCACCGCAGCGGCGAGAAGTAGCGGCATCATCAGAGATCGCATAGAGACTCCAGAGTAGGGTTGATAGCTTCGCTTGGTTCAGTCGCGAAAGTTGATAAACTGTAGCGGTTGCGGATAGTCACCGCCCCGCAGCAGCGCGATCACCTGTTGCAGATCATCGCGCTTCTTACCGCTCACGCGCAGCTGCTCGCCCTGCTGCTGCGTCTGTACTTTGATCTTGCTCTCCTTGACATCCTTAATGATGCGTTTAGCCAGCTCCCGTTCAATCCCCTCCTGCACAATGATGCGCTGGCGTGCCCGTTGACCGCTAATCTCAACCGGCTGCTCATCAAAAAAGGCGACATCCAGCCCCCGTTTCGCCGCTTTCTGATGCAGAATCATCAAGATCTGCTGCACCTGAAACTCACTATCCGCCTCCAGTTGCAGCGCCCCCTCCTGCTGCGTCACTTGGGCATTCGCCCCCTTAAAGTCGAAGCGGTTGGCAAGCTCCCGATTGCTCTGATCGACGGCGTTGGCCAGCTCATGTTGATCAATTTCTGAGACGATATCGAATGTTGGCATAACAGTAGTTGAGACTCTTATCGTGGGTTGGATGGGACTATTCTATCCCAACTCCGGGCCGCTGCCCTCTATCCGGGGTGGTTCTGCTCCACCCAGCGCGATCCATCCGGACGCTCCTCACGCTTCCAAAACGGCGCTTTCGATTTAAGCTGCTCCATCAGCTCACGACAGGCGATAAACGCCTCGCGACGATGCGCCGACCAGACCGCTAGCAGCACAATCGGCTCTCCCGGCAGCAGCGTGCCGACACGATGGATCAGCAGTGTATCGAGCAGCCCATACTGCTGCTCTACACCATCACAGATGCGTGCTAAATGGCGTTCGGTCATGCCGGGGTAGTACTCTAACGTCATCGCCGAGACGCTGCTGTCGTCGTTGAAATCGCGCATGGTGCCGACAAACACCGCAGTCGCCCCATAGTGGCCGCGCGGTAGCGAGGTCGCCTCATAGTCGGCCAGCTGCTGCCACGGCTGCAGCGGATCGTGGGTGATCGCTAAGCGTGGCACCGTCTCACCCTCCAGTTACCGGCGGAAAGAAGGCGACCTCATCGCCGTCACGCACCTCACTATTTAGATCGGTGTACTCCATATTGATGGCGACTAGCACATTGGCCGGTAATGGCTTACCGCCAGCCGCTTGTAGCCAGACATCGGCGGCGGTTGCTACCTCACCAATCTCCACCCGTGCCCCATCACAGCCGAGCTGCTCTTTGAGACTGGCAAAAAATTTCACGGTGACACGACTCATTGGACTCGACGCTCCGGTTTGCAGTGATAGTGGAGGCAGCCTATCATGCCGGCGGTGCGATTGGCACTGCATGGCAAGAGAAGTTACAGCATGGGTGAGCTTACCCACTTCAATAGCGCGGGTGAGGCGCATATGGTCGATGTTGGCGCTAAACCACATAGCGACCGCCACGCAATCGCCACCGGAACCATTCGGATGCAGCCCGAGACGCTAGCACGCATCGAGAGCGGTGCCCATGCGAAGGGGGATGTGCTCGGCATCGCGCGTATCGCTGGCATCATGGCGGCTAAACGCACCGCTGATCTGATCCCGCTCTGCCATCCGCTCGCGCTGAGCCATATTCGGGTCGACTTTAACACGCTATCAGCGCCCCCCCAGGTGCAGTGCCGCGCCACCGTCGCTACGAGCGGTCAGACCGGTGTCGAGATGGAGGCGTTAACGGCGGTGCAGATCGCGCTACTGACCATCTACGATATGTGCAAAGCGATCGATCGCGGTATGGTGATCGAGGCGGTGATGCTGGAGGAGAAGGGGGGGGGCCGATCAGGGCTGTGGCGGGCGGCAGCCCCTCCCCCTTAATGCTCACTTGAGCAGCAGCTTGATCTGATCGATCTCGGCGCTCACCTGCTCCAGTAGCGGATCGACTCCCTGGAGTCCGAAACGGAACTTGCCATAGGCGGGGATCTCCTCTAACGCGGGTGGCCGGTAGCGTGGTGCCCCCTTGCTCAGGCGAATACTCAACGCGCGAGCAAGCAGCAGCACGTCGGTGAGCGTCACCTCCCCCTCCGAGGGGCGTTGCCACTTGAGCGAGCGCTCGGGGAGCGCATGAAACTCCTCATCAAAGTTCCAGTTGCGCAGTATGGTGTTAGTAAGGGAGCGCTCCATCCCCGCCAACATCCGCCGAAACAGCGTCATATTAGCGACCAGTTCAGGGCTGCGGCTAGCGTAGTGGAGCAGCGGCATCGCACCGATCTCACACACCAGTGCCGCCAACTGCGCCCGCTCCGGCTCCACCTCACCACTCATCTGTGCTAAGCGCCGACTCAGTATCGATAGCTGCACCGCATGCCGCCAGAGGCGCTGCTGCTCATCGCGCAGTGCCTGGATTGGGGTCTGGAGTAGATCGTTTGCGACAAAACTATCGACCAGTTCGGTGACCGTACCCAATCCGAGCCGCACCATCGCCGCCTCGCAGCTCGCCATCTTATCGCGACTACCGAAGTGGGCGCTGTTAGCCACTTGGATCAGTCGCGCACTGAGGGCCGGATCGAGCAGTACCAGCCGCGCCACCTGTGGCATGCCGCTGCGCTCATCGGCGAGTACCGCCTGTACCCGCAGCGCCACCCGTTCAAACCCCGGCAGCCGCAAGCGACCGGCCCGATGATCGGCGGTGATCCGATTCGCCAAATCGCGCATCGCTTCACTCATCCAGCAACGCTCCCGGTTACCGCCATCGCTGGCTGATCAGCGCCCCATCCGATTGAGCAGCGCCGGTAGACCCTGCTCGCGGACTAGGTTGCTCATGTGCTGCCGGAAGTATCCAACGGCACTGATGCCATTAGCTGAGATGTCGATAATACGCCAGCCGTTGCGCCCCTCAACCAACTTGAAGTCGAGCTGTACTGCGACCCCATTCCCGATCACTTGTAGTGCAAGGTTGACTCGCCCCTGCGCTGGATTGCCGCGCGGCGGCAGATAGACCACACTCCCGACACTGATGCCGGCGAGGCGGGAGGCGATGGTATCGAGGAAGATGTCGCGGAAACTGGCGACAAAGCGGGGCCGCTGATTAGGGCTCAGATAGCGGTTGATGGGGCCTGCCACTAAATAGGCCATCTGATCAAAGTCGAAGAGGGGGGCGATCGCATCATCAAGAAATGCGCGCACCTCGCCGGCACGCGTCTCCGGGTGGCGTGCCAGATAGCCGGTTAGTGCATCGACCCGCTGTTGTAACGCCAGCGCTGGGGCGATCCGTTCGCTACCATACCCTTGCGCTAAGGTGGGTTGCGATAGCAGTGCGGTCATCCCCAGCAGCAGTGCGATTAATCCTCGTTTCATCTCTTAATTATCCTCTCGTTTGGTGTTGTCTATGCTTCACCCGCAGCGTCGGGTGGGGCGATCATGGTCGTTGATCGCCACCACGTCCAGCACTATTTATAGCAGTTGGCACGCCTCATCGAAGTCGAGGCGCGGTCCGCGAGGGTGGAGCTGATCCCGATCGCCATAGCCGAGGGCGCAGAGGAAGTTGGAACGGATCTGACCGTCGGGGAAAAAAGTGCGATCGAGCTGCTCACGATCGTAACCGGAGAGGGGGCCACAATCGAGCCCTAAGGCGCGGGCGGCCATGATAAGGTAGGCCCCCTGGAGCGAGCTGTTACGAAACGCGGTGTCGAGGATCTTCGCCTCATTGCCAGCAAACCAGCTCCGTGCATCGGTGTGTGGAAAGAGACGGGGGAGCTGCTCATGAAACTGTAGATCCATACCGATCACTGCAACCACAGGGGCGCTCATACACTTCTCCACATTCCCCTCCGCTAGCAGTGGACGGAGCCGCTCCTTCCCCTCCGCACTGCGAATAAACAGGAAGCGCGCTGGTAGTGAGTTGGCGCTAGTTGGCCCCCACTGTAGCAGCTCATGGAGCTGTTGTAGCGTCTGGTCGCTGACCGCTTGCGGAAGCCAGTGGCTAAAGCTGCGGGCGCTACGAAAGAGTTGATCGAGGGCGGTATCGGTAAGCGGGTGCATCGCAGAGTAACTCCTGTGGTGGTCGATTCAAACCGGAACCGGGTTAGTGGGGGCGCAGCGCGCAACTTTTCAATGGTGTCTGGGTTTGAATCGATGAGACGACAGTTACCGCCGCAGAGTGAGGCGGAGTTGATGGCACGAGCAGAGGCGCTCGCTGGGGTCACATTAGCGACCCTAGCGCACCACCTCAACACCCCCATCCCGGCGCAGTTACGGCACGCTAAGGGGTGGGTTGGGCAGATCTTAGAGGCGTGGCTCGGCGCCGATGCCGCGTCGCTCGCTGAACCCGATTTTCAGCAGTTGGGGATCGAATTAAAGAGTCTGCCGATTGGCGCTAATGGTCAGCCGCGTGAATCGACCTATGTCTGCACCGTGCCGTTAGAGGATGGTATCGACATGCCGTGGGAGCAGAGCTGGTTACGACGTAAACTAGCTAAAGTACTCTGGTTCCCGGTCGAAGCTAATCCCCATCTACCAGTCGCTGATCGCCGCCTCGGCCGCCCACTCCTGTGGCAACCCGATAGCGAGGAGATAGCGCTACTACAGCGTGACTGGGAGGATCTGACCGATGCTATCTGTCACGGTGAGATCGATCAGATAACCGCCCATTGGGGGAGCGTACTGCAGATCCGACCGAAGGCGGCTAACTCACGGGTAGTGGTAAGCGTTGCCACTGCTGATGGCACCACTCTCCACGCCAATCCGCGCGGCTTCTACCTTCGTCCCACCTTTACGCAGGCGATTTTGCAGCGCCACTTTTCGCGCTAGTGACTACGGGTTACCTAGCGGCTGATTTGAAAGTATCTAAGTTTTCGGCCGAACAGTCGCCGGGTGTTGCCACCATCGTCGTTCCGGAGTAGGCTGCTGCCGCAACCACACACTATCATCAATCCAAAGGGGAAAAGATGTTAATCAACACGCCATTTTTCGGCGCTCAGGAGATCGATCCCGATACGGTGATCCGGTTTCCGGCGGGTATACCCGGCTTTGAGCAGCACCACCAATTTAAGCTATTCCACGAAGAGGGGAAACCGACCATCTTCTGGATGCAGTCGATTGATGATACCGAGGTGGTCTTTTCCGTCTCCCTGCCGGAGCTCTTCAACATCAGCTATGAGGTGAATCTGAGCGATGAGGATTGCGCTCTCATCAACCTGCAGGAGCCGGGCAACGCGACGGTGTTGGTGATTTTAACGCGCGCCGAGGGGAATCCGAATAGCGGCGATACCGCACAGGTGACCAGTGATATTCGCGCCAACCTAAATGGCCCGCTGGTGATCAATGTGCGTGATAAGCTGGGAATGCAGAAGATAACCAGCCGACTAGAGCAGTATACCGTACTGCGATCGATCGATTAGATGGGTTGGTGTGGCAGGGGCACGGCACCGACCGCGCCCCTGCATCGCAGCGGTTAGGTTACTGCTGAATCACAATTTTCGGGAAGCGGGCGCTGTAATCTTTCGCTTTCTGCGACAGCTTCGCCGACACTTTGCGCGCGATGTCGCGGTAGATCTCGCTGATTCGATGCTCCGGCTCTGCCGCTACGGTTGGCTTACCGCCATCGGTCTCTTCACGGATACGAATATCGAGCGGTAGGGCACCGAGCATCTGCACCCCATACTGCTCTGCCATCGCCTTCCCCCCACCGGCACCGAAGATGTGCTCCTCATGGCCACACTGCGAGCAGATGTGGATGCTCATGTTCTCGATCACGCCGAGTACCGGCACCTCCACCTTCTCAAACATCTTGTAGGCTTTGCGGGCATCAAGCAGCGCAATATCCTGTGGGGTGGTGACAATCACTGCGCCAGAGACCGGTACCTTCTGCGCTAGTGTAAGCTGGGTATCACCGGTACCGGGGGGGAGATCGATCACCAAGTAGTCGACCTCACGCCAGTTGGTGTCGTTCAGTAGCTGCTCTAGCGCTTGGGTCACCATCGGGCCACGCCAGATCATCGGCGTCTCCTCGTCGATCAGATAGCCAATCGACATCGACTGTAGCCCCAAACTCTGCACCGGCTCTAGGGTCTGGCCATCGGGGGAGTCGGGGCGCTGACTACCAACACCGAGCATCCGCGGCTGGCTCGGCCCATAGATATCGGCATCGAGTAGGCCAACAGTCGCCCCTTCGGCAACGAGGGCGAGCGCTAAGTTGACCGAGGTGGTCGATTTACCGACGCCACCCTTACCCGATGCGACCGCAATAATGTTCTTGACGCCCTTAATATGCTTCACACCCTTCTGAGCGGCGTGCGAGACGATCCGCACATCCACCTCAATAGTGGCGGCACTGACGCCATCGATCGCTTCGATCCGCTCCTGTAGCGCGGCGATGAGCTGCGGCTGATAGCCACCGATGGGGAAGCCATACTCCAGTCGCACAGTGACGTTACCACCCTCGATGGTGATATCCTTCACCGCTTTAGCGGCGACCAGATCTTTCTCTAGGTAGGGGTCGGTGTAAGTTTGCAGCGCGGTCTCAACCTGCTGCTGGGAAATCTCAGCCATGCTTTGCTCCTAGTTCACTGCCGCTACGGTCGCGGCGCCTAGGGGGCTAAGTTGGTTGTCTCGACGCCATTTTCAACATCGAGTGCGAGAATTTCCTGCCTACGGTGCCGTTTCGGGTAGCCGCTGCCACACTGCCGCGACCCGCTGCTGTAAGCGTTCGGCAGACTCAGCAACCACGCCAATGTGCGCGACCTTCCGCCCCGGGCGCGGATCTTTGCCGTAGTCGTGCAGTACCACCCCATCCATGCCGCGTAGGGCAGCCGCCGGTGGCAGCGTACCAATCAGGTTGATCATGGCGCTACACCCCAGTAGCTTAGTCGCGCCCAGTGGCATGCCACAGATCGCCCGCAGATGGTTAGCAAACTGGCTGGTGAGCGCCCCCTCTAGGCTCCAGTGGCCGGAGTTGTGGACACGCGGTGCCATCTCGTTAGCAAGCAGGGTACCGGCGACATCAAACAGCTCTAACGCTGCCACCCCAACATAGTCGAGCGCATCGAGTAGTCGGCCCATCGCCTGCTCCGCTTGCGCCTGTAACGGATCGTTAGGCAGCGCCTGCGAGTAGCGCAAAATCCCATCGCGGTGGCGATTCTCCACCAGCGGATAGTAGACCACGGCGCCATCGCGCCCGCGGGCGGCAATAATCGACACCTCACGATCAAATCGTACCAGCCCCTCTAAGATGAGCGGTACCCCACCGAGCTGCTGCCAAGCGCGGGCGATATCGGTATCGTGCTGCAGTAGCGACTGCCCCTTACCGTCATAACCGAGGGTGCGGGTCTTTAGTAGCGCCGGTAGCCCCAACTCAGCAACCGCCGCGCGCAGATCGGCGAGCGAGTCGACGCGGCGCCATGGGGCGGTCGGAACCCCTAACTGCTCACTCAGCAGCCGCTTCTCCAACAGTCGGTCGCGACCGGTACGCAGCGCCACCACACTTGGGTAGATCGGTACACCGCGGTCGGCAAGCTGCTGGAGCGCCTGCTCCGGCACATTCTCAAACTCATAGGTTGCCACATCGCAATCGGCGGCTAGCTGCGCAAGGGCGGCTGGATCGTCATAGTCGCCGATCACCGCTTCGGTCACCTGACCGGCGCAGCAGTCGGCCGCCGGATCGAGCACCCGCGTGGCGATGCCGAGCGGCGCTGCTGCCTGCGCTAACATCTGCGCGAGCTGGCCGCCGCCAAGAATTGCGACTCTCATAGCGGCAGTCGAGGATCGGCGTGCGCTAACACCTGTTCAGTCTGCTGCGCCCGAAACTGTCGCAGCGCCTCACGCAGCGCCGGATAGTGGTTACCGAGCTGGGCGGTGGCTAGCAGCGCCGCGTTAATCGCCCCGGCACGACCAATCGCTAGCGTACCCACCGGAATCCCCGCCGGCATCTGCACAATCGAGAGCAGCGAGTCGAGCCCGTTGAGGCTCTTCGACTGTACCGGTACACCATAGACGGGTAGAAGTGTCTTTGCGGCTACCATCCCCGGGAGATGCGCAGCACCGCCGGCACCGGCAATGATCGCCTCCAGCCCGCGCTGCTCCGCTTCAGCGGCGTAGCTAAAGAGGAGATCGGGGGTGCGGTGCGCTGACACCACCCGCACCTCATGTGGCACCCCGAGCTGCTCTAACAGCTCAACACCGTGGCGCATCGTCTCCCAATCGGAGCGTGAGCCCATAATGACACCGACGAGCACACGCTCTGGTTTCTGCTCCATCATCAAACTCCCAATCGTACCCCTCAACCGAGGCGACGACCCTTGTTACCGGCGATCCGTAGCCGCAGTGCATTGAGCTTTATGAACCCTTCGGCATCTTTCTGGTTATAGGCGCCGGCATCATCCTCAAAAGTGGCGATCGACTCATCAAACAGCGAGTCGTGTTCCGACTGCCGCCCGACCACAATCACGTTCCCCTTGTAGAGCTTCAGACGCACCTGACCATTGACCACCTGCTGCGAACCATCGATCATCCGCTGCATCAGCTCCCGCTCTGGGCTCCACCAGTAGCCGTTGTAGATCAACTCAGCGTAGCGCGGCATCAGCTCATCTTTCAGATGCGCCACTTCACGATCAAGCGTCAGTGACTCAATCGCGCGGTGCGCTCGCAGCATCACGGTACCAGCCGGGGTCTCGTAGGCGCCGCGCGACTTCATCCCAACGTAGCGATTCTCGACAATATCGGTACGCCCAACCCCATTCTCACCGGCCACGCGGTTGAGATACTTCATCACCGCCGCCGGCGTCATCGGCATACCGTCGATCGCAACGATGTCGCCGTGGTGATAGCTCAGCTCGATATAGGTCGGGGTGTCGGGGGCGCGCTCAGGCGAGACCGACCAGCGCCACATCGCCTCCTCCGGCTCCGCCCACGGATCTTCGAGGATGCCGCCCTCATAGGAGATATGTAGCAGGTTCGCATCCATGGAGTAGGGAGAGCGCTTCCCCTGCTTAGCAAAATCGACCGGAATATGGTGTTCAGCGGCGTAGGCCATCAGCGTCTCACGCGAGGTGAGATCCCACTCCCGCCATGGTGCAATCACCCGTACATCGGGTTTAAGGGCGTAGGCACCGAGTTCAAACCGCACCTGATCGTTACCCTTACCGGTCGCCCCGTGGGAGATGGCATCGGCACCGGTCTCATTGGCGATCTCAATCAATCGCCGCGCAATCAGCGGGCGGGCGATCGACGTGCCGAGTAGATACTCCCCTTCGTAGATCGTGTTCGCGCGAAACATCGGGAAGACATAGTCACGGGCGAAGGTCTCGGTCAGATCCTCAATGTAGATGGCACTGACCCCCATCGCCTCCGCTTTCGCCCGCGCCGGCTCCACCTCTTCGCCCTGACCAATGTCGGCGGTGAAGGTAACCACCTCGCAGCCGTAGGTATCCTGCAGCCAACGCAGGATAATGGAGGTATCGAGGCCGCCAGAGTAGGCGAGCACCACTTTCTTAATCTCAGACATCGAAAGCCCCTGCAAGGGTTATAGCGACGATCCCGGCCACCACCGGCCGGCGTGAAAAACCGGCGATTATAGCGGAATTATTCTGCTTAATACACGCTCATTGCTCAGCGCCCGCCGCCAATCACCCCTGCCGGCCCAGCCATACCCGGTGCACCAGGTACCACACTCCCATTCATTGCCGGTGGTACCGGCGTACTGTCGTCTGCCGGTGCTGCCGCTGCGCCGGTGACACCGCCCTCCCCTTCCGTGATCGCCGCGCCACTCCCCCCGGCGTCCCCACCCGTGGTCGCCGCACTCGCCGGGGCGGTGCCACTAGCACCACCGCTAGCATCATCACCGCGCTCATCGCGCTGCCCGCGCAGTAGCGCCTCGGCGGTGGCCGCCGCCTCCGGATCGCGCTGGCGCAACTGCTGTAGTTGGAACGGTACATAATCATCCTCTGGGATCTTCACCCCCGGCTCCTGCTCTAGCACCTCCTTGCTCACCACCACATGCACCCGCCGATTGAGATCGCGGCCGCGCCGTGTGCGATTACTCTCGACTGGCCGCGATTCACCATGCGCTTCGGCCACAATCAGTGCCGGATTGACCCCAAACGCCAGTAGCTGCTCCTTTACTGCAGCGAGGCGCTGCTCACTCAACTCCTGATTCATCCGCCGCCGGCCAGTAGTGTCGGTGTGGGAGTCGACCCGAATCATGACCACCGCCGGATCGGCCTCAACATAAGTGGCAATCCCTTTGAGTAGATCGCGATGCGCGTCGGTCAACTCACTCTTGTAGGGTTCAAAGTAGAACATGTTGTCGTGGATCTGATCCCAACTGTAGGGGACCACCTCTGCGATGCAGCGTGAAAAATCTTGCAGCGGTTGGCGAACCCCCAGCGGCGATAGACGGACGCCAATCTGTACTCCACTGCCATACCAGTCGGGGTAACTGATCGCCACCTCCATCCCCTGCTGTAGCGACTGCAGTAGCTGCTGGGTCAGCGCCGCCGGGATCCGAAACGCCTCCGCTCCCGGCTGCCAAGCGACCGCACCATAGTCACGCCGGCCCCGATCGTGACGCCACACCGGTGGTACCACCAGCAGCCGCCCGTGACCGCTGTTGCTCGGTTGGCGAATCGGATAGATAGAGAGTATGAGTTCACCACCGGCCATCTTATGGAAGCGCGCACGCCCATAGTTGGGGATCTCCTGCTCTAGCCAGCAGAGTAGTTTTGAGATCGGGCCAAGCTGCCAATCGGGGTTGTGTTCGCTCCGTCCATACTGCTCCGCACCGATGATCTGCGGATCGCTTACGGCGGCAACATCGGTCGCAAACAGCGGCAATAACAGCAGCAGTCGCGCCGCAAGTTGCCGCCTCATGTCCGGTTCCGGCGCGCGTCGAGGCGGCGTACAAACTCCGTCATGATGGTGCGGTAGAGGCGCTCTTTAAGCACGGCATCCTCTACCCCCGCATCGATATTGGGATTATCGTTCACCTCAATCACATAGACCCCCTGCTGCCCCTGTTTCAGATCGACCCCATAGAGCCCATCACCGACCAGTCGTGCCGCCCGCAGCGCCACGTTAAGCACCTGCTCTGGCACCTGTAGTACCGGCCAGGTCTTAAAACGACCCTCGGTAAAACCACCGCTACCGTCATACTGCACAATCTGCCAGTGCGACTGACTCATAAAATATTGGCAAGCGTAGAGTGGCTCACCATTGAGAATGCCGATCCGCCAATCAAACTCGGTGTAGAGAAACTCTTGGGCTAAAATCAGCTCCGATTTGGCAAGCAGATTTTGTGCCTGTTCTAACATCTGAACCCGATCCGCCGCCTTGACCACCCCCTGCGAAAAGGAGCCATCCGGCACCTTCAGCACCATCGGATAGCCGATCGCCGCCTCCATCGCATCGAGATCACCACTTCCGGCGATCACGGTTTTCGGTGCCGGAATCGCATGGGCGCGGAGCAGTTCTGCCAGATAGACCTTATTGGTACAGCGCAGAATCGAGCGTGGATCATCAATCACCACCATCCCCTCACTCTCAGCCCGTTTAGCGAAACGGTAGGTGTGGTGGTTGATTCGGGTGGTCTCACGGATAAAGAGCGCGTCATACTCGGCGAGTCGAGCATAGTCGCGCCGCTCAATCAGCTCCACATCCACCCCTAGCACTTGACCGGCGCGGATAAATTGACGCAGCGCTTTATCATTGGATGGCGGTTGTGGATCTTTGGGATCATGCAGAATCGCCAGATCGTAGCGCGCCGGCTGGCGCGCCTTCGGTGCACGCCAGCGCCGGCTTAGGTAGCTATCGAGTGCGCTCCCTAACAGCTCGCGTGACTCCCGTCCGAGCCGATGCAGCGCCAATGGGCGAATGGTGGCGATCCGCCACCGCTCCTGATGGCGAAAGGTGACCCGCAGCAGCGGTGCCGGAAAGGTCTCAAAGATCTGCCGCGCGAGATCGGCAAGTGGTGGGAAGCGGCACTGCCCAAACAGCACCTCTAGCCGTAACTCATGGGCCGGAGCCTCGCCGCCGTAGCGCTTAAATGCCCGCTGGATCCGCTCATCAAGGTTACCCACATCGAGGCTATACATCGCCTTACTTGAGAGATCGAGCAGGGTGCGTACCGACGGCAGTGGACGCTGCCGCCGCGCCTCAGCGAGTAGTGAGCAGTAGTAGCCGACACTCAGGTAATCGGTACTGCGACAGAGATTGATCACCCGCGCATTGCGCAGATTGAAAAACTCCTGGCCCGTAAGATACTCATCAACATGGACAACCCGACAGTTAGGATCATCAAACTGCCAATCGGCACGATCTTCAACCACAATCAGTGGCACGGTCACGATGACACACTCTCCTCGGCAAGTGCCGACTTAACTAGACAAAGTAGGGGTAGGTTTAGGATTGCGCCAGCGGGCGCAGCAGCAGTGCCGCCCGGAGTGCGCGTCGCCCATAGCGCGCCATACGCTCAAAATCGCTAAAGAGGATCGGCATGTGGCAGCGATCGGTGATGGTGGTAGTCTCCTGCGCCTCATCAATATAGGGATCGTTGATATAGATGAAGCGATCATCACAACCGGTCACCGTCACCCAGTGCGGAAACTTCTCACGATAGATGCGGTAGGAGCTGATCAGCACCACCGGAACCGCCCCCTCATAGAGCGCCTGCTGGAGTTCGGCAAGGCTCAGAGGGGTCTCATGCAGTGGTAGATGCTGTTCGCGGATCTGCTGCTCAAAATCGGCCTCGACCAGTCGCATCACCCCCTTCTTCTCAGCACTGCGTACCGAGTCGATAAAGTGGTCACTGCGGGCGTTAACAAAGATCTCAACCCGAAAGCCGCGTCGCGCCGCAGCGAGTGCTAACCCATAGGGGCCACAACCCCCGATACCGGAAGTCATAAAGATGCTGGTCGATTCACGCCAGATATGGATCTCATCACGCCGCGACACCTGCAGCGTCGGATCGAGCGCCTGCATCGCCATCAGCAGTGCGGCCGGGCCACAGGTGAACTCTAGCGTCTGTCGATAGTAGGGCTTCTCAACGCGTGCCGGCACCTGCGCCGGCAGCAGTGGCTTCTCAAACCGGAGCGCTTCGGCGTGATCCTCATAGTAGTCGAGATAGCGCCCAAACTGCCGATAGCCACAACCACGAAACAGTGCGATTGAGGCGTCATTGTCGATCCGCACCTCTAACCGCAGCCAACCACAATCGCGTGCCAGTGCAGCCGCTTCAGCAGCCGCCACCAACTGCCGCCCTAATCCTCGACCACGGGCGGTTGCTGATACCGCAATCGAGTAGATGCGACCGAGTGAGGTGCCGCTATGAAACAGCAGCATCAGGTAGCCGGGCGCGCTCTCTTCGCTAGGATCGGGATCGACGATTAGGGTTAAGGCGTTCGCGCGGGTGAGAAGGTAGCGGAAGGAGCGGCGCGAGATACGATCACCATCAAAGCAGCTCTGCTCTAAGCGCAACAGTGCCGTTAAATCGTGTAGCGTAGCGGGTCGAATGCGACTCACAAAGGGGGCTCACCGCGAGCTATCAGCGATACGAGCGGTTGCAGGGTGTTGGGGGTGTAGCGGGTGTACATGGTGTTTAGGTTACCTTCACCGAATCGGGGTGGTCGGTCGCACCAGCGGCCGGGTAGATGAATGTACTCGACATCCGCACGGCGCGCTACTGCGACAGCGATTGCACCCGATCGCCATCGCCGTTATTCTCACAAAGATAACCCATCGGCGGCGCAAGAGGCGGCACTATGTTCCGAAAATCTGTACCGAAACCGGCCACTAACGCGGTGCGCGAGCAGCCGGCGGTCGATCCAAACCGCCCGTTTGCTGGCGTGGCGCGCCGTACCGATCCGCAGTGTCGTCACCAAAATGCCCGCGACTATCTACTTGGGCAGGCGGATGGTGATGGCCGCATTCTCGCTGAGCTGATTAAGCAGGTGTTAGCGCGCGATAACGATAAATCGCGCTAACCTATCGCCCCCATCGTAAATAGACACTATGAATCCCGATCTCACTCTCCTGCAGCCCTACCCCTTTGAGAAGTTAGCAGCGCTGCGTGCCGGTATCACCCCACCGGCTGATCGATCGCCCATCGCGCTCTCCATCGGTGAGCCACAACACGCCCCGCCCGCGGTCGCGGTCGAGGCGCTCATGGCGGCGCTCGACGGGCTCGCTCGCTACCCACTGACGAAGGGCGAGGCGGCGCTGCGGCGTGCTATTGCCGGCTGGTTAACGCGGCGCTTTGCGCTCGGCGATGGGGCGATCGATAGCGAGCGGCAGGTGTTACCGGTTGCCGGTACCCGCGAAGCGCTATTCGCCTTTGCCCAAGCGCAGATCGCACGCCATCACGCAGCCCGGGTGGTGATGCCCAACCCCTTCTATCAAATCTATGAGGGGGCGGCGCTGCTCGCCGGCGCGCAACCCTATTTTATGGCGTGCGATGCAGCGCACGATTTTCTCCCCGATCCCGACTCCGTACCGGCAGCGGTGTGGGAGCAGACCCAGCTCCTCTACCTCTGTACCCCCGGTAATCCGAGCGGCGCGGTGATGCCGCTACCGCTGCTGCAGCGCTTTATTGCGCTGGCCGATCAGTATGACTTTATCATCGCGAGTGATGAGTGCTATTCAGAGATCTACCACGATGAGGCGAATCCCCCTCCCGGTCTGCTGCAAGCGGCCGCGGCGATGGGGCGGTATGATTGGCAGCGCTGTGTCGTCTTTCATAGCCTCTCAAAGCGCTCTAACCTCCCCGGTCTGCGATCCGGTTTTGTCGCGGGCGATGCCGATCTGCTGCACCACTTCCTGCGCTACCGCACCTACCACGGCTGTGCCCTACCACCACCGACCCAAGCGGCGAGTATCGCCGCATGGCAGGATGAGGATCATGTGCGGGAGAATCGGGCCCGCTACCGCGAGAAGTTTGCGGCAGTGGTGCCGATCCTGCAGTCAGTGCTGCCGGTGACACGGCCGGCCGCTAGCTTCTACCTCTGGAGCGCGACGCCAACCGATGATGCCACCTTTGCGCGCGATCTCTACGCCGCCGAGCATCTGACCGTACTCCCCGGTAGTTACCTCTCCCGTCTCGGTACCGATGGCCGCAATCCTGGTGCCGGTCGGGTGCGGATGGCGCTAGTAGCGAGCTTAGAGGAGTGTGTCGAGGCGGCACAACGCATCGAACGCTTTCTAACACGCGGCTAACGACTTGCCGCCGCCGGCCAGAGCAGCATCGCATCGCCATAGCTGAAGAAGCGGTAAGCGTTAGCGACCGCATGACGATAGGCGTCGAGTACCGATTCCCGTCCAGCAAACGCTGAGACGAGCATCAGCAGCGTCGATTCGGGGAGGTGAAAATTGGTGATTAGGCCATCGATCACCGCAAAGCGGTAGCCGGGGTAGATAAAGATCGCGGTGTCGCCGCTGTAGGGGGTGAGCGCCCCTTGATGTATCGCAGCCACACTCTCTAGCGTACGCACGACGGTGGTTCCGACCGCAATCACCCGCCCACCCGCCGCGCGTGTTGCTGCAATCGCATCACAGGTAGCGGCCGGCAGTGTGATCGCCTCATGGTGCATCTGGTGATGACGAATATCATCCACCCGTACCGGCTGAAAGGTGCCCGCGCCCACATGCAGGGTGACATAAGCACGACCGATCCCCGCCGCATCAAGGGCCGCTAATAGCGGCTCATCGAAGTGGAGCCCGGCGGTGGGTGCTGCAACAGCACCCGGGTGGCGACTATAGAGGGTCTGATAGCGCTCGGCGTCGATCGCATCGGGGGTGCGCCCGATGTAGGGGGGCAGCGGCAGCTCCCCATACTGATTGAGTAGCGGTAGTACTGCACTCGGAAAGCGAAGCCGAAACAGATCCCCCTCCCGCCCCATCACCTGCACAGTAAACGCCTCAGCTAACCGTAGCTCGCTACCGGCCGCCGGCGATTTACTCGAACGTAGCTGCACCCACGCCTCACACTCACCGCAGAGACGCTCAATCAGCACCTCTACCCGCCCGCCAGTCGCCACCTTATGGCCAAATAGACGCGCCGGGATCACCCGCGTATCGTTGAAGATCAGCAGATCGCCAGCGCGTAGAAGTTGCGGTAGCGCCTGAAACAGTTGATCCTCACGGCGACCACTACGCCCATCAAGCAGTAGTAAGCGGCTCGCGCTGCGCTCGGTAAGCGGATGGCGTGCAATGAGATGATCGGGAAGTGCAAAAGAGAAGTCGGTTCGTTGCATCAATAGGATTTTCAGTGGTTAGTTCGGTTTCAACTCGATCCCATCTGCGGCCGCTGCCTATCGATAGAGATGAGACCCAATTGTTGGGATCAGCGCTGCACTACGCCGTAGCGGTACGGTTGATTATAACCGCGACTAACGCTGTACGCCCACAGAGCGGTACCGCCCGCGACATCGCTCACCTTGCAAACGGTTCGATTGCAGCTAACTTTTGCCGCAGTGACCCAACCGATACAAGGTGATAATCCGGATGAAGCCTCAGTACCAACTCCCCTACCCGCCCACAACCGTTATCGATCCGATCGCCCTACAGATCGCCGCCCGTGATGCCGAACGCCGCCACCTCGCCGCCGAGCTACATGACAACCTTGGCCAGCGGCTCAGCGCTATCAAGTTCAGTGTCGAGGCGATTCAACGCCTACAGCAGCGCGATAGAGAGAGTGCTGCAGTGACCGCCCCACTCCTAACTATGGTTGTCACCCGCTGCCGCGAGGCGATTGCGGAGCTGCGCCGCCTCACCGCCGGGCTCCATCCGCCACAACTAGAGCAGCAGGGAGTGGTCGCCGCAATCGCAACGCTACTAGCGCAGTTACAGTGCCACTACCCGACAATACGGCTGCGCTCACGGCTTACGCTTGATGAGCCGACACTCTCCCTGCCACAGCGACTCGATCTCTACCGTTTAACGCAAGAGGCGCTGCACAATGCACTCCAGCATGCCAATGCGCGCACCATTGAGGTGGTATTGTGGCAGCAGGCGTCGTGGCTGCGGCTGATGATCCGTGATGATGGCGAGGGCTTTCAGCGCCAGCAGGTGATCGGCGGTCAGGGATTAGCGACCATGCAGTTGCGGGCGGAGCGGGCGGGTGGGGAGTTGCAGATCGATGCTGCGCCGGGCCACGGCTGTCGAGTGGAGCTGCGGTTGCCGCTGCCAACCGCCACCGCCGATGCAGAAAATTGAGCGCAGGGGTTGGATTTTGCTGAGCGTTGCCCCATGATGCGATCGGTAGGTGCTGTTTTGTCTAAGACACTGTAATAACCGACGCCACGACTAGGAGCAACCGATGATTGTCTCAACCACCGATCCTATCTCAATGAACGATGTCAGCAACCTCGACATCGCCCCCTTCGTAGTCGAAGGAGAGGGTCCGAACGCACTGAAGATCTACTTTGAGAGCGAGGCCAATCGCGCCGAATATCTCGATATTGAGATGCACGGCTCAACCAACAGCAGTGGCTTAAGCCGCATCTTCAACGAGATGGCCGACAACCCCGATACCGGTAGCATCAACTAATCGTCGCGCCCCCTCTACCGCGGCGGCTACGACTCCCCAGCCGCCGCGTTCGCCTCCCCCTTCGGTCGCGGCCATGAACTCAACAGCGCATTGACTAACGTCGCTAACGGGATAGCAAAAAAGACGCCCCAGAACCCAAATAGGCCACCAAACACCAGTACCGCGACGATGATCGCTACCGGGTGCATATTCACCGCACCGGAGAAGAGGAGCGGCACTAAAACATTCCCATCGAGTGCCTGAATCACCAGATAGGCACCCATCACCCACCCATACTCAGCACTCATTCCCCACTGAAAGTAGCCCACCACCGCGATCGGAATCGTCACCACCAGTGCGCCGATATAGGGAACCACCACCGATAGCCCAACCAGCACCGACAGCAGCATCGCATATTTGATACCGACAATCGCAAACACCACATAGGTGGCGATACCAACAATCACAATCTCCCAGAACTTACCCCGCACATAGTTACCGATCTGCTGATCGACCTCATGCCAGACACGGTTCATTAGCGGCCGCTCATTCGGCAGAAAGTTGGTGAACCAGCGCAGAATATTCTCCTTGTCACTAAGAAAGAAGAAGACCAGCATCGGCACCAGTACCGCATAGACGAGCAGGGTGATAAGGCTCGGAATCGAACTGATAGAGGCGGAGACAATAAACTGCACAAACTCGCCACTTTTGGTCTGGATCAGCTGCATCAACTTCTGCAACTGCGCCTCATCGAGCAGATTAGGGTAGGCTTCAGGTAGCTTCTGCAGCATCTCAAGTAGGGTCGCGATGTAACCCGGTAGCTGCCGAGCCAAATCAACCGTCTGCACCCACACCAACGGCGTCAACCCTATCAGCACCACCAGCAGCAGCAGCATAAATAGCGTAAAGACCAGCCCGACCAAGGCGCGCCGCCCAATCCCCATCAGTTGCAGTTTTCGCACCACCCCCTCTAACAGATAGGCGATCACAATCGCCGCTAACACCGGCGCCAACATCTCTCCCATACCGACGATGACACCAAATAGCAGCAGCAGCAGCAGTACCAACACCACTGCCTGTGGATCGGAGAGGTAGCGACTAACCCAGTCGCGCATCAGTTGCCAAGGGGTGATACGTTGTCTGTCACTCATTAAAATTACGACTCCACTTGATCGCCAAATTGCTGTTCATAGTAGCGGATAAAGAGCAGTTCCAGATCATCGATCACCGCTGCCGCTGCTCGCCCCTCCATCACATGCTGCGCCATCAGTGCTGACGTCTCATGTAGCATCTTTGAACGCTCTAGCATCGGATAGCCCGCCGATAGCCGCCTAATTGCCGCGATAACACTCTCCTGCTCAGGGCGCGGTGCCGGTGCCGGCGGTGCGATGGCCACCGGCTCGGCAGCACCATATCGAGTGAGCAGAAACTCACCATACTCAAGTAGCTGCGACTGCTGCTCAGGGGCGAGTCGGGCTAGCAGCGCTAACAGCGACTGTTCAACTGACATGGTGTGCTCCTACCGTTTAGATCGCACAGAGGCGAGGTTAATGGGGGTGCTGCTGACAGTAGTCGCGGGCAAACTCCAGCAGTTTCTCAATCGCACGGAGCCGAAACTTCTGCTTCTGATGGACAAACGAGAAGGGGCGCTCTAGCTGCGGCCGTAGGTTAACCGCCACGAGGGAGCCGAGCGCAAGCTCTTTACGCACGGTCGAACGCGAGACGATGGAGACGCCCATCCCCGCTTCGACTGCCCCCTTCACCGCCTCCGGACTCCCTAGCTCCATCACAATATTGAGCGAGGCGGGGTTGAGTTCACACACCGAAAGGTGATCGAGCATCACCTCGCGAGTCCCCGATCCCTCCTCACGACAGATATAGGGGTAGCGCAGCACATCGGATAGCGACACCGACTCTTGGGCGGCTAACACATGGGTCGGCGGCACAATCAGCACCATCTTATCCTGACGGCAGGTCTCCACCATCAGATTCTTGTTGGTGACTGGCGCCTCCACCACCCCCAGATCGATGCTGTTGTTCTCCACCATCGAGACGATACCGTCACTATTGGCCACCAGCAGCCGGATCGAGACCTCCGGGTAGCGGTTTTTAAAATCCCCAAGTAGCGACGGCAACATATACTCAGCGATGGTGGTACTCGCACCGAGTACGAGTACCCCACTCACCTCACCGGTGAGATCGCGCACCGAGTTCTCCATCTCCGCATAGAGGGTGAAGATGCGGTCGGCATAGGCAAAGACCCGATGCCCCGCCTCGGTGAGATTGATCCGGTTGTGGTTACGATCAAAGAGTCGGGTGTTGAAGTACTCCTCCAACTGGCGCACCTGGAAGGTGACTGCCGGCTGGGTCATATGTAGATGCTCTGCCGCTTTCGTAAAACTAAGAAGTCGCGCTACGGTGTGAAACACTTGCAGACGTCGATCGGCCATCGGAGTTCGCCGCCATCGGTTGCCATTGAATCTATTTATGACCGCGAAGTATGCCTTATCGCAACGCCTACTAACAACCTCCCCTTTCGGGATAGGTAGCGCCCGCCTAGGCTTGGCTACAGGGGCAGGTGTAGAATATCCGGCCGGATTCGCTGCGATTAACGCCGACTAAGTGGAGCATGGAACAATGTTAGACAGGTGGACACCTTAAAAACAGATGCTAAAACTCGAACAGATTCAAAAAGATTGCCAAATTCTCGGCCTCACCGGCAGTCGTGTAGTGCGTATCGTGCATCGTGAGCCGGTTGGTGACAATGCGCTCACGCTCTACTACAAGGATGCCCAAGGGCGGCTGGGTGAGCAGATGGTGTTTCGTGCCGACGAGGCGCGACTCTCGCTCGCTAAAACGGGTCGTCCTTGGGCATTTGATGCCGAGGGTGGCGACTTTAAGCTCGGGTTAGAAGCGTACCGCATCACCCAAGCGGCACTGTTTGATCCGATGATGGCAGTGCATAGCTCCAGCGTTGAACCGCTGCCGCACCAGCTTGCCGCTGTCTATGAGTCGATGCTACCGCGCCAACCGCTGCGCTTTGTACTGGCGGATGATCCCGGCGCTGGCAAGACTATTATGGCCGGCCTGCTGTTAAAAGAGCTGATCATGCGTGCCGATGCCCAGCGCATTTTGATTGTCTCCCCCGGCTCGTTGACCGAGCAGTGGCAAGATGAGCTATTAGAGAAGTTTGGGCTCCAGTTTGAGATTTTTAGCCGCGAAAAACAGGAGCAGTGCGCCTCCGGCAACTACTTTGAGGAGCAGAACCAGCTTATCTGCCGCCTCGATCAACTCTCACGCAATGAGGGCTACAAAGAGAATCTAAAAAGTAGCGATTGGGATCTGATTATTGTCGATGAAGCGCACAAACTCTCGGCCAGCTATTTTGGCAATAAGATTAATGAGACCAAACGCTTTAAGCTCGGCAAACTGCTCGGCTCGATAAGTCGCCACTTTCTGCTCATGACCGCTACCCCCCACAACGGTAAGGAGGAGGATTTTCAGATCTGGCTGTCGCTACTCGATGGTGACCGCTTTTATGGCAAATTTCGGGAGGGGGTGCATCAGGTCGATATTAGCGATCTAATGCGGCGCATGGTTAAAGAGGAGCTGCTCAAATTTGATGGCCGCCCGCTCTTTCCTGAACGCCGCGCCTATACCGCCAACTATCAACTCTCCGATCTCGAAGCGGCACTCTATGAACAGGTGACCACCTATGTGCGCGAAGAGATGAACCGTGCCGACCGACTCAGTGGTAAAAAGAAGAGTACCGTCGGCTTTGCTCTAACCCAACTACAACGCCGGCTCGCCTCCAGCCCCGAGGCGATCTACCAATCACTCAAACGGCGGCGCAAAAAGCTCGAATCCCGCTTAAACGATGAGAAGCTGATAGCCCGCGGCAAAAAGGTTAAAACCGATACCGGTCAGATTGCTGACACCCTTGGTGAATACTACATCACTAAACCCATCGAACTACCTGATAACTTTGATGAGCTCGATGAGGAGCTCTCTGCCGCCGAGTATGAAGCCTACGCCGAACTGATTGCCGACCAATCGACCGCCGCCGAGACCATTCCCGAACTAGAGGCCGAAATTGTTATTTTGCAGGAGTTAGAGCAGCAAGCCCTAGCCGTGGTGCAGTCACAGAGCGATAAGAAGTGGGAGCAACTCTCAGCACTGCTACAAGATCGACCCGAAATGGTCAACGACAGCGGCCAGCGGCGCAAGCTAATTATCTTCACCGAACATAAAGACACCCTCAACTACCTGCAACAGCGGGTCGGCGGACTACTCGGCAACCCCAGTGCCGTGCGGGTGATCTATGGCGGCACCAATCGCGACGAGCGGCGCAAAATTCAGGAGGAGTTTCGTAACGATCCCGAAGTGCTGGTACTCATCGCCACCGATGCGGCTGGCGAAGGGGTCAACCTGCAAAATGCCAATTTAATGGTCAACTACGATCTGCCGTGGAACCCCAACCGCATTGAGCAGCGCTTTGGCCGGATTCACCGTATCGGCCAGACCGAAGTGTGCCATCTGTGGAACTTAGTCGCAGCAGAGACCCGCGAAGGCGAGGTGTTCCAAAAACTGTTTGAAAAAATTGAAGCCGAACGCGCCACCCTTAAAGGCAAAGTGTTTGATGTATTAGGTGAGGCATTTGATAATGTTTCGCTAAAAGAGCTTCTTATTGAAGCGATTCGTTACGGTGAACAGCCCGAAACCCGCGCTAAAATGGATCAAGTCATCGACTCAGCGCTAGATACCGACCACATCAAATCCATCTACCGCCGCAATGCTCTGGTGGAACAGGGGATGGGGATTGAGCAGCTCTACGCAGTGAAAGAGGCGATGGAACGCGCCGAAGCGCGGCGGCTGCAACCCTACTTTGTGCGCGCCTTTTTTAACCAAGCCTTTAGTGCGCTCGGTGGTGAGCTGATACAGCGCGAGACGGGACGTTACCAAATTCGCTATGTACCGGCACATATTCGCGAACGCGACCGCATTATCGGAGCGAGTCGAACCCCGGTACTGCGCCAATATGAGCGCATCTGCTTTGATAAAGAGGCGATTCGTCAGCGCGGTAAACCGATGGCCGATCTCATCCACCCCAACCACCCGCTGATGCAGGCGACGACGGATCTGATTCTGCAAGCGCATCGCCCCAAGCTGAAACAGGGGGCGGTGATGGTCGATCCGAACAGCGAGGCGACCACGCCACAGGTACTGTTTATGATTCATCATGAGGTGCGTGAGGCGGCAAACCCTGAACGCATCGCCTCACGACGGGTGCAGTTTATCGGGGTTAACCCGCAGGGCGTAGCTGAATTCAGTGGCTGGGCGCCCCACCTCGATCTGCAACCGATAGAGACCGCCGATGCCGCGCTGGTGCAAGATATTGTCCAATCGCCATGGCTACAGCAAGATTTAGAGCAAGTTGCTCTCAATCAGGCGATTGCGCAACTGGTGCCTGAGCACTACCAAGAGGTAAAACAGCGGCGCGAACAGCAGAGCGATAAGATACTAAAAGAGGTCAATTTTCGGTTAGTCAAAGAGATTAACCACTGGAGTGACCGCTACATTAAACTGAGTGATGATGTGGCGGCCGGTCGTCAGCCACGAGTTCAGCCTGAAATGGCGCGACGACGCGCTGAGGAGCTCTCCGCCCGACTCGAACAGCGGCGGCGCGAACTGACGGAACAGCGCGAAGTGGTCTCATCAACGCCGGTAGTGGTGGCCGGTGCGCTGGTGATTCCGCAGGGGCTACTGGCCGAACGCAAGGGGGAGACTCGCTTGAGTGTCGATGCCGCCGCCCGCCGCCATATCGAACAGGTGGCGATGCAGGCAGTGGTTACCGCAGAGCAGGCACTCGGTTTTACCACTTTCGATGTCTCAGCCGACAAGTGTGGCTGGGATATCACCTCACGCCCACCGGCGAATAGCGATGGCGCTCTGCCACCCGATCGCCACATTGAGGTGAAAGGCCGCTCTAAAGGGCAAACCACCATTACCGTCAGTCGCAACGAAATTATGTATGCACTCAATCAGCAGCAGCAGTTTTTACTGGCGATTGTGCTGATCGATGGGAATGAGTACGAAGGGCCGTTTTATATCCACAACCCCTTTACAAGTGAACCCGATTTTGGCGTGGCGAGTGTTAATTATGATTTGGCTGATTTACTATCAAAATCCGTTACAGCGGAGCAGAGCTTATGATAATAAAATCACTACAATTGTACAATTACCGGTGTTTTAAACAGTTATCGATTGATTTTCATCCCAAACTGACCGTTATTGTAGCCCGCAATGGTCAGGGAAAAACCACTATTCTGGATGCTGTCACGGTTGCTCTGGGTACTTTTGTGGGTGCTTTTGATAATGGTAAGACTAGGCAAATTAAGGTATCAGATGCCCGCTACTGGCAACCTTATGATCAACCAGAGAGTGAACAGCAGTTTCCGGTCAAAATCTCTTGTGCGCTACAGCAGCCCGATATTTCGGCAACACGCGAACTTAACGGAGTAAAAAATAAAACCACCGTTAAAGATGCTGCGCAGTTAACCCAATATGGCAAAGCGTTAATGGATCAAATTCGCCAATTTGAACTGACTCATCTTCCGGTGATGGCGTTATATGGTACTAGCCGTTTGTGGGTTACTCACAAAAATATGGAACGAAAGCGGGTGCTCAGCGAGAGTCGCAGCATGGGTTATGAAGACTGTTTCTCATCCGCTTCAAACTACAAACAGCTCCAACAGTGGATGGCGAAAGCAACTCTGGCCGCCATTCAAAAAAAAGAGATGCCACACTATAAAGATTATCCGGTTAGCGATCAGATTGAAGGGATTAAATCGACGGTTAATCAGGTGTTAGAGAGCGAAAATTGGTCTAATTTCCATTACAGTTTTAGTGATGAAGAGTTGGCAATGGTTCACCCAGTACATGGTGTGTTACCCGTGGCTCTTCTGAGTGATGGTGTTCGTGCAATGGTTTCACTGACTGCCGATTTGGCATGGCGTTGCGCCAAACTCAATCCCCATTTACGAGCCAAAGCGGCATTAAAAACAGAAGGTATTGTCTTAATCGATGAAGTCGATATGCACTTACACCCGGCATGGCAGCAGCGAGTGATTTCTTCACTACAAACCGCATTTCCCAAAATACAATTTATTGTGACGACGCATAGCCCGCAGGTACTTACAACTGTTGCGGCAGAACATATTCGGGTCATTCAAGCCGACGAAACAGGGATTTCGGTGCATACACCGCAATTTAGCTCATTAGCGCACGAATCGGGTGATGCATTAGCTCACATAATGGCAACTGAACCGCAGCCACCACTACCACTGCTGGAAAAAGTGCGCCAATATGAGCAGTATGTTCGTCAGGGAGAGGAGCAAAATCAAACGGCACAACAGCTGTTTAATGAACTGGAACAGGCGGGATACCAGTTTAATGACAGTGATTTAACGACATGGCGTTTCTTGGCCAATATGAAACAGCAGGGAGCGACACATGGTTGAGTTACAGCACAATACCCCACCAGCGGCATTAATGACTTACCTTAAGAACCACCCACATCCAACGGTGGCAGATTTTAACAGCATAGCCTTTCACGCCATTAAACCGGCGATTCGGCAGCAACTTCATAGCGAGCAGGGTGGATTGTGTGTCTATTGTGAGCGCAAATTAGACCCGGCAGAGGGTCAGATTGACCACATTAAACCTAAAGGCGGTAAAAATGGCCATCCACATCTCTGCTTTTTCTACACAAACTACGCCTATAGCTGTATTAACCCGAAAACTTGTGGACAAAAGAAAAAAGAGGGATTATTGCCGATTGAGCCGGTTCCTGGCTGTAATCAACACTGGTTTTTGAACCATGATGGTTACATAGAACCCATTGTATCCCTGAGCAAAAAAAGCCAGCACCCAGTACGTCAAACTAATGGCATGTTAGGGTTAAACAACGATCCCTCGCTTATTCGCAGTCGCAAACAGTGGCTTGATAGCATGGTGACGATTCTTCAGCAGAGTCCACAAAATATTGAACTGTTTTTGCAGCAGGCACCCTATCGCTATATTTTAGGCACTGTGTTATGAAACGATTAAAAATAGTGACGCCAGCACAATGAACCAAACCATACGCATTGAAAACAATGGCCACATTACGCTCCCCAAAACAGTATGTGAAGCACTGCACACTCAGGATGGTGACCTGCTGGCGTGGCAGATTGGCGACAACGACAGTGTCACTCTGCGTCGTGTTACCCCACCGGTTGATAGCTATACCGCAGCCGTTAGCGCCACGCTAACTGAGTGGGATTCTGAAGAGGATGATGAGGCCTATTGTGATCTATAACCGTTTTGATGTGGTGCGTGTCCCATTTCCGTTTACCGATAAGACCGCGACTAAACGCCGACCGGTATTAGTCATTTCAGATGAAGCTGGTTTTAACACGCCATCGGGTCACTGTGTGCTGGCGATGATTACCTCCGCCAAGCACTCTGTATGGCCACTGGATACCCCCATTCGGCAACTCGATAAAGTCGGACTAAAAGCAGACTCCATCGTAAGACTTAAACAATTTACCCTTGACCCAACCCTGATTCTCGGCACACTAGGACAACTCGCAGCTGAAGATGCCTAAGCCGTGCACCACCAACTCAAAACTCTTTTCGCTAAGGACGCCTGAACCATGCCCACCATCAAAACCCCGAAAAAACTCATCGAAGTTGCCCTGCCGCTGGATGACATTAACGCCGCTGCGGCGAGAGAGAAGTCGATACGCCACGGCCACCCCAGTACCCTGCATCTGTGGTGGGCACGGCGACCGTTAGCGGCGGCGCGGGCGGTGCTGTTTGCACAGATGGTGAACGATCCGGCTGAGGTGTTACCTGGTGATAAACGTACCCGCGAATTTAAGGCGGCGGTAGCCAAAGAGCGCGAGCGGCTGTTTCAGATTATTCGGGAGTTGGTGCTGTGGGAGAACACCAATAATGAGGCGGTACTGAACAGGGCGCGGGCAGAGATTCACAACAGTTGGCGTTATGTCTGCGAGCTGAATAAAAACCACCCGGAAGCGGCTGAGCTCTTTAACCCGGACAAACTGCCGGCGTTTCACGACCCGTTTGCCGGTGGGGGTGCGATTCCGCTGGAGGCGCAGCGGTTGGGGTTAGAGAGCTACGCTAGTGATCTCAATCCGGTGGCGGTGATGATTAACAAGGCGATGATTGAGATACCGCCTAAGTTTGCGGGACGGGCACCGGTGGGGCCGGAGGTGGTCGACGATAAAGCTAAAAAGGGCAAACGACTCACCGATGACTGGCCGGGGGCAACCGGATTAGCCGAAGATGTGCGCCGTTATGGCCACTGGATGCGCGAGATGGCGTTTGAGCGCATTGGTCACCTCTATCCGAAGGTGGCGATTACGGCTGAGATGGCGGCAGAGCGACCCGATTTGAAAGGGTATGTCGGGCAGGAGTTGACCGTAATTGCGTGGTTGTGGGCGCGTACGGTGAAGAGTCCTAATCCGGCGTTTAGTCATGTCGATGTGCCGTTGGCTTCCAGTTTTATCCTGTCGAGCAAGGCGGGCAAAGAGGCGTATGTGGAGCCGCAGTTGTCAGGGGACGGTTATCAGTTTGTGGTGAAGATTGGTAAACCACCGGCAGGGGCTAAGGAGGGTACGAAACTGGGTAGAGGCGCGAACTTTAACTGTATTCTTTCTCAAACACCCATTAACCCAAAATACATATACGCTGAATCGCAATCTGGTCGTTTGGGTCAAAAATTGATGGCGATTGTGGCAGAGGGAAAAGGTGGTCGGGTTTATCTGTCACCAACTGCAGAAATAGAACAAACTGCTCATCAAGCACAACCGGAATGGAAGCCCGAAGCGTTAATGCCAGAAAATCCGCGTTGGTTTTCGCCACCCATGTATGGCATGAAAAGTTACGGCGACCTCTTCACCCCCCGCCAACTGGTCGCCCTAACCACCTTCTCCGATTTGGTACAAGAGGCGCGGGCGAAGGTGATTGCCGATGCCGTTGCCGCAGGGTTAGCCGATGATGGCGTGGGTGTAGATGCCGGTGGTAGTGGGGCTACTGCGTATGGGGATGCTGTGGCGGTTTATTTGGGATTTGCGGTTGATAAGTCAACGGATTATTGGTCAACAATTTGTTCTTGGCATTCAAGTAAAGAATTAATTAGAAATACATTCGGAAGGCAAGCGATTCCAATGACATGGGATTATGCCGAGACAAATCCATTTTCAGAATCAGCAGGTAATGTAAGTAGCGGATTTGAGTGGTCGGTAAAGGTTATAAATATACTACCTGCTTCCGTTGATTCTATTTCTAGACAACAAGATGCCCAAACCCAAACCATCAGCCAAAACAAAGTCGTCTCCACCGACCCCCCCTATTGTTTAGTTCCGGGTAGTTTGATTCAAACCCGTCAGGGTTACCGTCCGATTGAAACTTTGGCCGTGGGGGATGAAGTGTTGACCCACACTGGACGCTTTGCCAAAGTCACCCAAACCTTTCGCCGCTGGTATGATGGTTCAATGCAACGCTTGACGGTGGCGCATTGTAATGCGGTATTGCAGATTACACCCGAACATCCGATTTATGGCATTCAAACAAACGCTTGTGGTTACCACATGGACTATTGTCGCTCCGATTGCAGCTATCTCGCACAACAGGGGCGATGCCGTCATCAGGCGTTTACTGATTATAAACTCGATTGGATCGATGCAGGTCAGGTCAAGCGTCATGATCTGATTTTTCAGCCGGACTACCGTGGAGCGGTGACTACTCCCCATGAGCTATATTTGCATGATTGGTTACCTGCTACTGACTATCTGGAGCAGGAGGGACAACTACACTATCAAAAAGCCAGCCTGCAATCGCTGCAACGCCGCTCACCGGCATCGCGTCAATATCAATTGCCGGCACGGGTTACCCTGACGCCAGCCTTGTGTTGTCTCATAGGTTTTTTTGTGGCCGAAGGGTACGCCAATGTGCGCTCTGATGGGGGTAGTGTGCAGTTCACACTTCACCAAGACGAAACCACCTTGATAGATGAGGTCAAGCAGGCCATGTTTGACTGCTTTGGTCTCAATAGTGGTATGGATACTTATGTTGCCAACAATAAGGCGGTACGGCTGAATTTTTACTCCAAACCACTGGCGCAACTCTTACGCGCTTGGTGCTACGACGAACAAGACTTCAAACGCCTGCCAGACTGGGCATGGGATATTGACCACAGCTTGCAAAAAGAGATGGTGCGTGGTTACTGGCTGGGCGACGGTTGCCGCCGCCCAACGGTGTATGAAGCGAGTACCAACTCACCAGCACTGGCAGGGCAGTTACGATTATTGCTGCAAGGGTTGGGGGTGATTGCGCGCCTGCATGTCAACGAGAAAAAAATGCAATACCAAAGTGTCGTCAACGGCGCAGTGATCCAAGCTCGTGGGCCTTGTTATCAATTAATTGTGACCGGACACACCCTACCTTTATTCGCCAACATTATCGGTCAACCCAAACAGGGTTTTCTGTCTCAAAACCTGCGCAAGTCTCATGGACACTCTTGGGAAGGCGGGCGTGTATTGCCCATTCGTCAAGTGGAAACCGTGAACTACAACGGTTGGGTTCATAATATCGAAACTGAAGATCACTCGTATGTAACCGCAGCCGGTTGTGTACATAACTGCGACAACATCGGCTACGCTGATCTCTCCGATTTTTTCTATGTGTGGATGCGCCGATCACTGCGTTCCATCTACCCCAATCTGTTTGCGACGATGGCGGTGCCGAAAGCCGAGGAGTTGGTCGCTACCCCTTACCGTCATGGCAATAAAGAGAAAGCGGGGCAGTTCTTTCTTACTGGCATGGGCAAGGCGATTCATAACCTCGCTCAACAGGCACATGGTGCTTTTCCTGTCACTATCTACTACGCTTTCAAAGCCTCCGAAACTACCGACAGCGGTACCAGTAATATCGGCTGGGAGACCTTTCTGCAGGCGGTAATTAGTGCCGGTTTTGCGCTGGTCGGTACTTGGCCAATGCGCACTGAAATGAGCAATCGAATGATAGGCATGGGTACCAACGCCCTCGCTTCCTCCATCGTCCTCGTCTGCCAAAAACGCCCCACCCACGCCGACACCATCTCCCGCCGCGACTTTCAACGCCAACTGCGTAACGATATGCCCGAAGCCCTCGAAGCGATGATCGGCGGCACCACCGGCCAGTCACCGATAGCACCGGTCGATTTAGCCCAAGCCGCCATCGGCCCCGGCATGGGCATCTACTCCCAATACGCTGCGGTGCTGAATCAAGACGGCACCGCCATGAGCGTCCACGATGCACTAGTGATGATTAACCGCGAAATCACCGACTACCTCAGCCCCAATGCCGGTAACTCGGACGGCGATACCCTGTTCTGTTCGGCGTGGTTTGATCAGTATGGCTGGAAGAGTGGCCAATTTGGCGAGGCCGATACCCTTGCCCGCGCCAAAGGCACCAGCGTTGAGGGGGTCAAAGAGGCCGGCGTGATTGAGGCCAGTGGCGGTAAAGTGCGCCTATTCACTTGGAGAGAGTACCCCACCGACTGGAACCCCGAAAACGATACCCGTATGCCGGTGTGGGAGGCGTTGCACCACCTTATCCGCCAGCTCAACGAAGGGGGCGAGAGCGCCGCCGGCAGACTACTAGCAGGGATCACCGACAAAGCCGAAGCGGTACGCCAGCTCGCCTACCACCTCTATACCCTGTGCGAACGCCACGGCTGGGCCGATGATGCGCGGGGCTATAACGAACTAATTACCAGCTGGGGTAATATCGTCTCAGAGAGCTTTAATGCCGGTCAGGTGGGGTCGAAGGGCGATCTGTTTGAGGGCTTATAGTGATGTATATTTCCCGAATTCAGGCAAAAAACTGGCGTAACTTTCGGTCGATTGATGTCAACCTTGCCGAGACCAACTACATTATCGGCCCCAATGCCTCGGGTAAATCAAATTTACTCGATATTGTCCGTTTTATGCGAGATGTAGTCAATCCGAACGGTGGAGGGTTGCAGTATGCCGTCAAATCACGCGGTGATATGAAAAAGCTGCGCTGTCTCGCCGGTCGTCAGGGTACGGGGATTGAACTGGAGTTTGAACTGAGTCACAAGGGCGAGGCTCAACCGAAATGGCGCTATCTGCTCTGCTTTAGCGGTGAGACCCGAGGTAAGCGTCGTGCGACTGTGCTGAAAGAGCAGGTATTTGAACAGGATAAGCTGATTTTGAATCGACCTCTAACCGAAGACAACGCCGATCCCGAACGATTAACCGAAACCTATCTTGAGCTAACCAACTCCAATGTGCAGTTTCGTGAAATAGCCGAATTTTTCCAAAAAAGTCTCTACCTCCATCTGGTACCGCAACTGTTAAAACATAGCGAACTATTTGTCGCGAAACAGCAAAATGAGGCCGATCCATTTGGGCAGGGATTTTTAAACCAAATCGCCTCAACTACAGAGAAAACTCGCATCTCTCGCTTAAAACGAACTGAAAAGATCCTTAAACGAGTGATCCCACACTTTCGGGAGCTGCGATTTGTCAAAGATAGTGTCAGTGGAACGCCTCATCTGGAGATGCGCTACCTCCACTGGCGACCCAATGCGGGGTGGCAGCGGGAAGATCAGTTCTCCGATGGCACCTTACGGCTGATTGCACTAATTTGGACTTTAATGAGTAGTGATAATGTTATTTTATTGGAGGAGCCGGAACTTTCACTGCATCGAAAAATTGTCGAACAGTTACCCAGACTGTTAGCAACAGCGCGAGGAAGCCGCAAAAAATCTCCGCAAGTGTTCATCAGTACCCATAGCCCGGAGTTGTTATCTGATAACAGCATCGACGGGCAGTTTTTGATTCTGATGCCGCGTGAGAATGGTGAGTCAACCGATATTGAACAGCCGACTGAATCGGATAGTGCCGCTATGCGTGCTGGTATGAGTGCAGCAGATATATTGTTACCCAAAACATCAATGGGCATCGGGGAGTTGGTGGGTGAGTGAACGGCGACTCTACGGCTATGCCGAAGATGAACTCTCCTGTGCTGTTATGGAGCAGTTAGTTGCGTTTTGTAACCGAACCAGGCAACAGCCACTGCTCTTTTACCCCGGCTTTCCTGAAAATAAAAGGGGATGTGGCAATTTAAAAAAGTTAATCCCGGCGGTCACGAATATGGCAAAAGCCAATTTGGCGAACTTTATATTGACCGATCTCGATACTATAGCGTGTTCGCCTGAACTCATTCGCCAATGGTTTAATCTGCATAATGCGCAACCACAGCCACCAAAAAATCTGCTGTTTCGTATTGCAGAACGTGAAGTAGAGAGTTGGCTAATCGCTGATCGGAATGGTTTACCTCGCTTTTTAGGTATATCGGTGACGCATTTTGATAAGTCTCCCGACCAATTATCTGACCCGAAACAGCACCTGCTCAATATCCTGCGCAAAGGCCGAAAAAAGATCCACAAGCAGATGTTGCCAACAGGAGTTGCTCACGTCGGACCAGAATATAACCATCAGCTGTGTCAATTTGTAAGAAACAACTGGAATATTGCTACTGCAGTCGAGGTGAGCCCCAGTTTGCGGCGAGCCATGAACGCAATCAACCAATTTTAATTAATGGAGTGAAATAATGAGCCTAAAACCGTGGCGCGAAATCGCCCAACCCCATAAAGATGTGCTGCAAGGCACACTCAAACAGTCCGAATTTGCCGCCGATATCTCCGAAGTCGCACTCAACAGAGCCTCCCCCGAATATCAGCAGGCTGATAAATTTTTTGCCCGTACCTTTATTACTGAGGGGATGAAGCAGCTATTAATTTCGGTTGCCCAACGCCTCTGCGGTACCGGCGGTGATCCGGTGATTCAGCTTCAAACAGCATTTGGTGGCGGCAAAACCCACACCATGCTGGCAGTCTACCACCTGGCCCGCCGCACCCAACCCACAGATCAACTTGAGGGGATAGCGGCACTGCTCGATGAGGCAAAAATTGTCGATCTCCCCACAGCTAATGTGGCGGTACTCGATGGTATTCGTTTCTCGCCCAGTCAGCCACAACAACACAGCGACGGCTCCACCACCCATACCCTCTGGGGTGAATTAGCGTGGCAACTGCTGGGCAAAACCGGCTACGATCTGGTGGCGCAAAGCGATCAAACGGCGGTCTCACCCGGTAAAGGAGTGTTGATTGATCTGCTGCAACAAGCGGCACCCTGTGTCATCTTAATGGATGAGATGGTCGCCTTCTTCCGTCAACTCGATAACGAACGCAACCTGCTAGCCGGTACTTTCGATACCAATCTGTCGTTTATTCAAGCACTCACCGAAGCACTTAAAGTGGTGCCGAATGCGATTCTACTCGGCTCTCTGCCCGAATCCGATTTGGAAGTCGGTGGTGCGCGGGGACAGTTAGCACTCAACTCGCTAGAGAAATATTTTGCCCGGGTCGAATCGGTCTGGAAGCCGGTTGCGACCGAAGAGGCGTTTGAGATTGTGCGCCGCCGCCTGTTTGCAACCGCTGGTGATCGCGCTGAAGTCGAAGGCATCAGCCGCCAGTTCAGCGACTTCTACCGCCAGCAAGCCAAATATTTCCCGACCGAAACCCAATCGGATCGCTACTACGAACGGCTCTGCCGCTCCTATCCGATCCACCCTGAAGTGTTTGACCGCCTGTATGAAGATTGGTCCACACTCGATAAGTTTCAGCGCACCCGTGGCGTGTTGCAATATATGGCCGTAGTGATCCACCGTCTCTGGAACGACAATAACCGCGACGCACTCATTATGCCGGGCTCAATTCCGCTCGACGACTCAACTGTACGCAACAAAAGCACCCACTACCTGCCGCAGGGGTGGGAGCCAATTATCGATCGCGAAATTGATGGTCTCAAGGCGGTACCGACCGAAATCGATGCCAACCAGACCCGCTTTGGTCAATACCAAGCGGCACGACGGGTCACCCGCACTCTCTTTTTAGGCAGTGCGCCGGCAGTAAGTGAGCAGGGGGTACGCGGCCTGACGGTCGAGCAGATTCTGCTCGGCACGATGCAGCCAGCGCAGTCGGTCGGCACCTTTGAAGATGTACTCAAACGGCTACGCGATCGGCTGCACTACCTCTATGCCGATAAAGAGCACTTCTGGTTCGATACCCGCCCTAACTTACGCCGCGAAATGGAGAGCCGTAAAGCGCGTATCGATCTCAAACAGGAGCTGATCCCACTGTTACAAAAACGGGTAGCAGCTATCTTTACCAAACAGCACCGCTTTGGCGGGATTCATCTGTTTACCCCCTCTAGCGATATTCCCGATGAATATGGTAATGGGCCGCGGCTGGTTGTACTCTCGCCCGAACACGCCTATAGCGAGAGCCAATCGAACCCCGCCTACAGCGCCGCCGAACAGATTTTACGCCACCGTGGCGAACAGCCGCGTCAAAAACAGAATCGGTTGATCTTTTTGGCAGCCGAGTACGATACCGTATCGCGCCTCTACGACATGGGACGCACCTATCTGGCGTGGCAGAGTATTGTTGACGATGTGAAAGCGGAGCGGCTCGATCTCACTGCCTCACTCAACACTCAAGCCAAAACCCAACTCGACAGTGCTGATAGAGGGCTGAAACAGTTGGTGCGCGATAGCTACCGCCGCCTGTTCGTACCCAACGAAGAGATGCAACGCGGCCAGCAAAAACTGCTGTGGGATTCGGTAACGCTCTCGGCCTCTTCGCCCAATCTGACTCAAGAGATAGAACAGCGCCTGCAAGATGAGGAGTGGCTCATCGATAGCTGGGCACCGTTCCATCTGCGTACCCTGCTCGAAAAGTGGTACTTCAAAAATGGCACCACCGAAGTAAGCGCACTTAAAGTCTGGCAAGACTGCGCCCACTACCTCTATCTGCCGCGTTTGCGCGATGATAACGTGTTTAAAAACGCTATTATGGATGGGCTTAATAGCCGTGACTACTTCGGTTACGCCAGTAGCCGTGATGGGGATGATTACAAAAACTTTCAGTTTGGTAACAGTATCAGTATTGACCTAAGTGATAATAGCCTGCTGATCGAGAAGAAGCGGGCCGAACATATAAATGCCGATATGAAAGGCTCTGACTCCGACCCCGGCCCCGACCCCGACCCCGGCCCCG
>JGI11705J14877_10000051_pt1 | contig 67876 bp, 56 predicted proteins | sample Etolaghawater15m_FD_14877 | JGI IMG/M metagenome (IMG submission 14877) | reverse complement strand
AAGTTAACCATGACCCCTTTAATATCAGCAATATTTTGGCCTCGTACTGGAAATTCTAGGGATGGAAAAACCGCCCATTTTTTGAATTTTTAGAGGTGCCCTAAACCCTATTGCCGCACGGTTAGCAAAATTCGAGTGCTCTGTTAACATGGGTCAGCTACCCGGCGAAGCACAAATAAAAACGCCGGGGCAACCAGACCAGGGGGAGTGCGATGGAATTGTTCAACAATGGCCGGCATGTGTGCCTGGCATTCCGCGATCTCGTGCGCGGTGGCGATGCGGTGCAGGCCAATCAGTTTCTGATCTTTGACAACAAACATGCCGCGCTCATCGATCCAGGCGGCGACATGATTTATTCGCAGCTGTACATGGCCATCAGCGAATACATGAACGTCAAGAATCTCGATTACGTGCTGGCTTCGCATCAGGATCCGGACATCGTGGCGTCGCTCGACAAGTGGTTGCTAGGCACCGAGGCGAAAATCGTCGTGCCGGCGCTATGGGAGCGTTTCATACCGCACTTTACGCGCACGGGTAAATGGAGAGACCGGGTCATGACCATGCCGGATCAGGGCATGAGGCTGCAGTTGGGCTCGATCGAGTTGCTGGCGCTTCCGGCGCATTTCATGCACGCCGAGGGTAATTTTCAGTTTTACGACCCGGTCAGCAAGATCCTGTTCTCCGGTGACCTGGGCGCCAACCTGGGTGACGCCAGGAATCTGAATGCAGCGGCGACTAGACTGGATGAGCTGCTGCCTTACATGGATGGCTTTCATAAACGTTACATCAACGCCAACCGGGTGTGTCGTTTCTGGGCCAACATGGCGCGTCAGCTCGAGATCGACCTGATCGCCCCCCAGCACGGCCGGGCCCTGACTGGCAAGGCCATTCCTGAATTTATCGAGTATATCGAGAACCTCGAATGCGGCGTTGATCTGATGCATCAGACGCACTACCAAATTCCTGCCTGAGGGAAATTTGCACTTAGTTTCGCCACGCGGCTTGAAACCCCACAAGCTGTCCCAATATAGCTTGACACCTCAGCATCGCTGACTATGATTAGCACTCTCTTGCTTAGAGTGCTAATCGTTAAGATTGGTCAAACTTCAATAATCATCTAGGAGATTGAAACACAATGAACATTCGTCCCCTGCATGACCGTGTGGTCGTCAGACGTATGGAAGAAGAGCGTACCACTGCCGGTGGTATCGTCATTCCCGATTCAGCTACAGAAAAACCCAGCACCGGCGAAGTCATGGCCGTTGGCAATGGCAAGGTCACCGATTCAGGTGAAGTTCGCGCCATGGATGTCAAGGTCGGTGACAAGGTGATGTTCGGCAAGTATTCCGGCACCGAGGTCAAGGTCGATGGCGAAGAGCTGTTGATCATGCGCGAAGACGACATTATGGCCGTTGTTGAATAATTTCGATTGAGAGGAGCGCATTACTATGAGTGCAAAAGACGTAAGATTTGGTGATGATGCGCGTACGCGCATGGTCAAAGGCGTTAACATCCTGGCTAACGCGGTCAAGGTAACCCTGGGTCCGAAGGGTCGTAACGTGGTTCTGGAAAAGAGCTTCGGTGCGCCGACCGTGACCAAAGACGGTGTATCCGTGGCCAAAGAGATCGAACTGGAAGACAAGTTCGAAAACATGGGCGCGCAGATGGTTAAAGAGGTTTCCTCGCAAACCTCCGACGTGGCCGGTGATGGCACCACCACAGCAACCGTTCTGGCGCAGGCTATCGTGCGCGAAGGCATGAAGGCCGTTGCTGCCGGCATGAACCCCATGGACCTCAAGCGCGGTATCGACAAGGCCACGACTTCCGCGGTTGAATTCCTGCGCGGCATGTCAACTCCATGTGCCGATACCAACGCGATCGCCCAGGTTGGCACCATTTCCGCCAACTCCGATTCCAGTGTTGGCCAGATCATTGCCGAAGCGATGGAAAAGGTTGGCAAGGAAGGTGTTATCACCGTTGAAGAAGGCAATTCGTTCGAAAACGAACTCGATGTGGTCGAGGGCATGCAGTTCGATCGTGGCTACCTGTCACCGTATTTCGTGAATGACCAGCAAACCATGACGGCTGAACTCGAAGACCCGCTGGTACTGCTGCACGACAAGAAGATCTCCAACATCCGCGAATTGCTGCCGGTACTGGAAGGCGTTGCCAAGGCCAGCAAGCCGCTGCTGATCATCGCTGAAGATATCGAAGGTGAAGCACTGGCAACCCTGGTGGTCAACAGCATGCGCGGTATCGTCAAGGTGTGCGCGGTCAAGGCGCCGGGCTTTGGTGATCGCCGCAAGGCCATGTTGCAGGATATCGCCATCCTGACCGGCGGCCAGGTGATCTCGGAAGAGGTGGGGCTGAGCCTCGAGAAGGCCACCCTGGATGACCTGGGCAGCGCCAAGAAGATCTCTGTTTCCAAGGAGAACACCACCATCGTTGATGGCGCGGGATCCTCTGAAGAAATTCAGGGCCGTATCTCCCAGATCAAGGCACAGATCGAAGAATCCTCTTCGGATTACGACAAGGAAAAAATGCAGGAGCGTGTTGCCAAACTGGCTGGCGGTGTTGCCGTCATCAAGGTAGGCGCTGCGACTGAAGTTGAAATGAAAGAGAAAAAGGCGCGCGTTGAAGATGCGCTGCACGCTACCCGTGCCGCGGTCGAGGAAGGCGTTGTGCCGGGCGGCGGTGTTGCCCTGATTCGTGCTCGTGCTTCGATTGCGGATCTCAAAGGCGAAAACCACGATCAGGACGTAGGTATCGACATTGCGCGTCGCGCAATGGAAGAGCCGTTGCGTCAGATCGTTGCCAACGCCGGTGAGGAAGCCTCTGTTGTCACCAATAATGTCGAAGAACACGACGGCAATTATGGTTACAACGCGGCCAACGGTGAGTATGGCGACATGATCGAGATGGGTATTCTAGACCCGACCAAGGTCACTCGCAGCGCGCTGCAGAACGCCGCGTCGGTCGCTGGTCTGCTGATCACCACCGAGTGCATGATCGCTGAAAAGCCGAAAGACGATGCACCGCCTATGGGTGGTGACATGGGCGGTATGGGTGGCATGGGTGGCATGATGTAGCGCCTGTCCTGCGGCTCGCCGCAAACGCAAAAAAGCCCCGCAATCGCGGGGCTTTTTTTTGCTTTTATTTCTGGGTGAGTGATTGTTGCCAGTTTTATTTTTATCGGATTTTAAATTTGAGACCTAATTAATTATTCATGGATCGCACCATGTTGATGCAGCTTTTTGTGCTGTAAATGGCAATTTGCGTTTCTTTTCAATATAAATAATACTTAGTCCACTAATTAGATTTTAACAGGAACAGTAAATCCCGCATGTGTGGACTTTGCGGCGAAATCCGCTTCGATAATTCTTCTCCCTCCACCAGGGCCATAGAAAAAATGAACCGGGTCCTGTTTCCGCGTGGACCTGACGGTAGTGGCATCTTTCAGTCGGGACGTCTGGCGGTGGGTCATCAACGCCTGAAGATTCTCGATCTGAGCGAGCATGCCCTGCAGCCGATGCTGGACAACGAGTTGGGTCTTGGCATTGTTTTTAACGGCTGTATCTACAACTACCGAGAACTGCGCTCGGAATTGCAGTCACTGGGCTACCGTTTTTTCTCCACCGGCGATACCGAGGTCATTATCAAGGCCTACGCGGCCTGGGGCACGCGGTTTTTGGAGCGTTTTCACGGCATGTTCGCCTTCGCGATCTGGGAACGCGACAGTGGACGTGTGGTACTCGGACGTGATCGTCTGGGCATAAAACCCCTGTATTACGCGGAAATCAAAAAGGGACTGCGTTTTGCATCGACCTTGCCGGCGTTGCTGGCATCGGGTGGCTTGAATACTGACGTCGATCCCGTCGCGTTACACCACTATATGTCATTCCATGCAGTGGTGCCGGCGCCTTTCACCATCGTCAAAGGTATCCGCAAACTACCCCCAGCGACGCTGCGCATCATCGAAGCTGACGGAAGTTTCCAGGATCAGGTTTACTGGCGCCTGCAGTTTGGTCTTCAATCGGGTGATGAGCAATACAGCTATCAGGACTGGCAGCAATTGACGCTTGACGCGTTACGCAAGGCGGTTGAGCGTCGGCTGGTCAGTGACGTACCGGTTGGTGTGTTGTTGTCGGGCGGGCTGGACTCCAGCCTGATTGTCGGCCTGTTGGCCGAGCAGGGGCAGCAGGGCCTGAACACCTTTTCGGTAGGCTTTGAGTCTGTGGATGAGGAGCGCGGTGACGAGTTTGAGTATTCGGATATCGTGGCCGACCATTTCGCCACCGAACATCACCAGATTCGGGTTGAATCAAGGCAGTTGTTGCCAGCCCTGGGTCATTGCGTGACGGCGATGAGTGAACCCATGGTCAGCCATGATGTTATTGGCTTTTACCTGCTGTCTCAAAAGGTGTCAGAGTATGTCAAGGTCGTGCAAAGCGGGCAGGGCGCAGATGAGGTGTTTGCCGGTTATCACTGGTATCCACCCATGCAGCACAGCACCGACCCGTTGTCTGACTATGCACGGGTCTTCTTTGATCGCGACCACGACGAGTTCGCCAGGGCCATTAACCCGGAGCTGGTGAGCGATGATTTCAGTCGAGATTTTGTGGCGCGACATTTTGCTTTAGCGGGCGCAGATTTTCCGATTGACAAGGCGTTGCGCATAGACACCCAGATCATGTTGGTCGATGATCCGGTCAAACGCGTCGATAATATGACCATGGCCTGGGGGCTGGAAGCAAGGGTGCCGTTTCTTGATCATGAACTGGTCGAGCTGGCGGCACGCATTCCCGCGCAACACAAGATCGCCGCACAGGGTAAAGGCGTGCTCAAGGAAGCCGCGCGTAGCGTTATACCCGCGGCAGTGATTGATCGGCCCAAGGGGTACTTTCCCGTACCGGCATTGAAATACCTCGAAGGCGAATACCTGGACTTCGTGCGCGGCATTCTCAATGAGCCGGTGGCCGTTCAACGCGGGTTGTTTCAGAAGCCCTATGTGGAGGCGCTGTTGGCCGATCCGAAGCAGCATATCACCCCGTTACGAGGCTCCAAACTGTGGCAGCTTGCACTGCTTGAGTACTGGTTCCAGCAACACTCAATCTAGGGTTTTACGCCATGCGTAAGGAAGAACAGTACCATCGACGCCTGAAACGGCAGCGTTCCGCCAGCCTGACCGGCGGTGAGACCACGCACCAGGAGCGCCGTGATCAGGCGCAAAAAAATGCGCTTGTGGACTGCGGCTGGGGACGCCTGATTTTTGCGCATACCTTTGCTGACAACAAGCTGCTGGCCAATTTACTGGTCGAGGAATCGCGAGGGCAGCGTGACATTGCCTTTTATGTGAGCTTTCCTCACCTGTTACTGGCGCAGCAGCCGCAAGGCCTGTTTCTCGATCCATCCGACACCTACCGTCTGTGGCTGGACCGCTATCACGTGTCCCCGCTGCGGCCACGTGGCTTCGCTGTTCGATTGTTGAACAATCGCACGGATGCACAGGCCATTCATCGCCTGTATAAAACGCGCCACATGATTCCGCCACCGGTTGAGTTCATGTGGCGGCAGCGCACGTCACGCAAGATTCTTTATTTTGTCGCCCAGGATATCAGCAGTGGACAGATTCTGGGTGTGGCGACCGGTATCGATCACATCGAAGCCTTCAACGATCCGGAGCGAGGCTCCAGCCTGTGGGCGCTGGCGGTCGATCCGCAAGCGGGTTATCCCGGCATAGGCCAGGCGTTGGTGCGCCACATGGTTGAATATTTTATCGCGCGTGGCAGCAGTTTCCTCGACCTGTCTGTTATGCATGACAATCGTCAGGCTATACGGCTGTATGAACATCTGGGTTTCGAGCGCGTTAACGTGTTCGCGGTAAAAACCAAGAACTCGTTCAATGAACCCTTGTTCATGGGCGAAGATCCTGGTGCGGATTTGAACCCGTATGCGCGGATCATTACCCGCGAAGCGCAGCGGCGCGGTATCGGTATCAAGGTGCTCGATGCCGAGGCCGCGTATTTTCAGCTAACCCTGGGCGGTCGCAGCGTGGTGTGCCGCGAGTCACTCAGTGAGCTGACCAGTGCGGTGGCCATGAGCCGCTGTGATGACAAGGCGGTCACGCATCGCGTGCTGGCCAAGGCCGGGCTGCGAGTACCGACACAGATTTGCGTCAGTGACGAAGCTGAGGCCCTGAATTTTCTCGATGCTCATGATTCGGTCGTGGTCAAACCGGCACAGGGTGAGCAGGGCATGGGTATCAGTGTCGATGTGCGTGACCCGGCCATGTTGCACCAGGCGATTGCCGAGGCGCAAAGATACAGTGACCGTATCTTGCTTGAGGATTATGTCGCGGGCGAGGATCTTAGGGTCATCGTCATCAATCATGAGGTGGTGGCGGCAGCCATACGCAAGCCTCCACGCATCGTTGGTACGGGCATCGACAGCATTCGTACACTGATCGAGAAACAAAGCCGCCGCCGCGCGGCGGCGACGAGTGGCGAAAGCCGAATTCCGGTCGATCAGGAAACCATTCGCTGCATCAGACAGGCCGGTTTTGAGCTGGATGATGTGTTGCCTTACAGCCGAGGTCTGACCGTGCGCAAAACCGCCAACCTGCACACAGGTGGGACTATCCATGACGTGACAGCACGTCTGAATCCGCAGTTGCGGCGGGCCGCTATCGATGCATCCGTTGCCTTGAATATCCCGGTCACCGGCCTCGATTTCATCGTGCCCGACGTGCAAGGTGACGCTTACGTCATCATCGAAGCCAATGAACGCCCGGGCCTGGCCAACCATGAACCGCAACCGACCGCCGAACGTTTTATTGATCTGTTGTTTCCGGAAACCACTGCTTACCAGGGGAGTGCGGAATGAAAAAATTGCCGATCGACCAGACCTATGTCCAGGGTGTGCTCTGGCAAATGCTGAACACGCCGAGCCCAGCCGGATACACCGACCGGGTCGTGCATCTGGTGGCCGATGAGCTGGAAAAACTCAAGGTGCCTTTCGAGTTGACCCGGCGCGGCGCGATTCGCGCCACCCTCGAGGGGCGGACCAGAAGTCCGGATCGGGCGATAGTCGCGCATATCGATACGCTGGGCGCCATGGTCAAGGGGCTTAAGGCGAACGGGCGGGCGGAGCTGGTACCGATCGGTCACTGGAATGCGCGTTTTGCCGAGGGTGCACGCACCACGCTGTTCACTGATTTTGGCACTCATCGCGGCACGATCATGCCGCTCAAGGCGTCCGGCCACACCTTTGCCGACGAGGTCGACAAGCAGCCATCGAACTGGCAAAACCTGGAACTACGCATCGATGAGAACTGCAATGACCTGCAGGGACTGATGCATCTGGGTATACATGTCGGTGATATTGTCGCCATCGATGCCCAGCCTGAATACCTTGAGAATGGCTTTATCGTATCGCGCCACCTCGATGATAAGGCAGGCGCCGCATCATTACTGGGTGCAATCAAGGCGGTTGTCGATGAGGGCATCGAGCTGCCAGTGGATTGCCATCCGCTATTTACCATTTCGGAAGAAGTGGGTTCAGGCGCATCGTCGGCCCTGCACGGCGATGTCGCCGAGATGCTGACGCTGGACAATGGCACCACGGCACCGGGTCAGAATTCAAGCGAGTTCGGTGTGACCATCTGCATGGCCGACATGAGCGGACCGTTCGATTATCACCTGACGCGTTACCTGATCCAGATGTGCCAGGAATTCAATATTGCCTATCAGCGCGACATCTTTCGCTATTACCGCTGCGACAGTGCGTCGGCGATCGAGGCCGGCGCCGACCTGCGTACCGCGCTGGCGACCTTTGGTGTCGATGGCTCGCACGGCTGGGAGCGCATCCACTGGAACGCGCTGCAATCGCTGGCCGAGCTGGTGACGGTTTACATGCAGGCGCCGCCCATGTACGAACGTGACCAGGAGGCGCTCTCGCCGCGTCTAGGTTTTCCGTTACAGCCGTCCTGATTGTTCTCCGCTATTTGATCAGTCACCGCGCGGGCGCTTCGATTTCTTTCAAGACAGCAGCACGATCGGCCTCTTAGTCTGCGTCGTTTGTCGCCTCGTTAGCGCGGACAGCTCGGCCGTGCAACACGACGCGGTGAACGACGCAGCCTGGATCATTTGTCCTGGGTTGCCTTAACCCCCTGGATGGCCTGAATGATATTCGATGAGCCGAGTATTGCCGCCGCGCCCTCGAAACTGCCCGCCTGGCTGCCAATGACCTGTACCGTGGGCACCTTGACGATGCGGTCGTTGGCCTTGGCCGCTTCCAGCGCTTTTTCCAGCGCGGCCAGCTGCAATGCCGCGTTCTTGCCGAGGACCTCGGCCTGGGCCTGCTGGCCCTTGGCGATCTCCAGCAGTTTCAGCTTTTCGCCTTCGCCCAGCAGGCGCAGTTGTTCCTTGGTGAATTCCGCTGCCTTTTTCTTGATTTCGGCTTCGACCAGCTGTGCTTGCTGGTCAGCGGTGGCGCGCTCGCGTTCGACCTTGATGCGTTCGCGCTGAGCATCCTGTTCCTTCTTGTAGGTTTCCTGTAACTGGGTTGCCAGTTGCTCACGCAAGGTGGCGACCAGCAGTTCCGGTGGAATGGCCGGCTCGCCCATTCTGACCTCCTGGATGGTGACACCGGCCTTCAGGCCTTCCGGCACGATGGCTGTTTCCACGGCGGTGACGATTTCGTCGCGCTTTTCGATGAAGTCGAGCACCTTGCGCTCCGGGTTGCCACCAATGGTGCGCAGTATGTCACGTATGGCCGGGGTGATGATGTTGTCCTCAACCTGAGTCAGACCGCCGACCGAGGCCACGACCTTGGCGGCATGCGCGGGATTGACCGCGACGATGACCCGCATGTCGACCGGTACGGTCCAGCCCTCGACACGCACATTGATAGCCTCGTCTGCGGCGCCCTTGGGTATCTCGATCTTTTCGGAGATTTCTTTTTGTACAATCTTGCCCTCGTCGGATACGGTCAGGTTGATTCGTCTGGCGGTATACCCGCCTTTGTACACCCAGGTTTGCAGCCGCGTCGGGATTATGGTCGACACGTAGGCCTTTTCATTCAGGTAATACCGTCCGGGCGGGATCGGGCTTTCCCAGACGCCGACACAACCTTTCGGCACCAGTGGCAGGGCCAGCGTGTCATCGCTGCGGCTTTCTGATTTTGCAGGGTCAGGGCAGGCCGCCGGACTGGTTTTGATGTTCGAACGGATGACCGCAACATGGCCGGTGGGTACGTCCGTCGCCGGGTGTAACTGGATGCGGAACAGGTATGGATTTAGACGGTATTTGCCGGGTTTGAGTACATTGAACTGCGGACCTTTCTGGCCGCCATTCTGCAGGAAATAACTGGCATCCAGCATTTGTTCCTCGAGGCCTTCGGACCACGGGTTGGCGAGATAATCACCTTCCTCAATGGGGCGTCCATCGGTGGCGACCAGCAGGCCGTACTGGCCCTCGGGTATCTCCTGCACGTTGTAATACTCGATGTCATAGAGAATGCGTACGAACAGTTTCAGGTGGAAGCCTGGACCCAATATTTCAGCCTGAGGACCTTTCTGGCCGTCCAGCGCGATGATGCGTCCTGATGGCAGGTCGTCACCCAGATAGATGCGTTTCAGTGCGCCAATCTCGTCACCGCCGACAATGACGAAAGAACGCGACAGAAAGCCGATGATTGCAAACAACACCAGCCCGCCCTGCATGGCAAGGTTGAATATGGGGCGCGATGAAATCCCGCGTTTGGCGATGATGGCGGCCGCCAGCAATGCGGCGATGGATAGAAAGACCATTAACATGGGTGAAGACTCCTTGATGCGTTATTAGGCATAGATGAATGGATCCTGGTCGGGTGATTTTATGCCGTTGGCCACTCGAAACAAAGTTTTCGCCGAACCAGAAGTGAGATTGTTAACTGAAATGGTTATGGTCCGGTTTCTGCTGGAGCTTCCAGATCGCGATAGATGGCGGCATCGAAACGCGGCGTGCATATGGCCAGAAAAATCAGGTCGCCATCGCCGGTGTTGCTGATGCGCTGTCGACAACCGGGCGGAATGATCACTACATCGCCGGTGGCCACTGTGGCCGACCCCTCATCGCCAATCTCGACCCGTCCTTCACCCTGCACAATGCAGTAGCGTTCGGTCACGCCTTCAAGCCGGTGCCAGCGCGTGGTGACGCCAACGGGCACCCGGGCGCGGGCAATGGACAGGTCGGGGTCCTCAGGCGAATTGGACAGCTCGTTGATATAACACCCCTCGTCGAGATAGAAATCAGCCAGCGGGTGATAATGGCGAATGCTTGGTTGCATGTGATCAGGCTCCTGGTTTACAGGGCGATCGGGTTATCGTGCGTTGGCACGCGCAAGTTGGGTGGCCGACCGACCTTGTTTCGGGTAGAAAAAAGCCGGCGAAAGCCGGCTTATTTCTGTCAGGTATCAAACCCGTCGCGACGGGTCAGGAATCATCCTTTTTAGCGTCCTCGCTGTCGTCGTCCTTTTTGCTCTTCGCTTTCTTGCGCGATGCTTTCTTTTTGGGCGCGGCCGGCGTGGTGTCGGCTTGGGCCTCATCTTCGGTCGGCTGGCCCAGTGTACCTTCAACCGGCTCATTGTTCAGACTCAGTCTGGCCGAGTCATCCTGCTGCTCGGCGGCCTTGCGCTCGTCGTATTCGGCGCAGGCATTCGGTGAGGTGCTACCGGCACAGGCAAAGATGCGCTCGCCCAGCGACACGCATCCAAGCGGAATGACCAGCAGGGTTAACAAGGTCGATACGAAGACACCGAACAGCAACGAGATGGCCATGCCCTGGAAGGTCGGATCGGTGAGTATGACCATGGAGCCCAGCACCAGTGCCAGCGCGGTGATCATGATCGGGCGGGTTCTGGCCTTGGTGGCGAAGATAACCGCATCGCGCAGGTTCTTGCCCGTGCTGACCTGATTGATGGTGGCGTCGATCAGCAGGATCGAATTACGCACAATGATACCGGCCAGCGCGATCCAGCCGATCATGGAGGTCGCGGTAAATTCAGCACCGAGCAACCAGTGCCCAGGGACTATGCCCAGCATGGTCAGTGGAATCGGCGCCATGATGACGGCTGGAATGGAAAAGTTACCAAACTGCCAGACCACCAGCATGTAGATCGCGACCAGCGCCACGCCAAAGGCCATGCCCATATCGCGGAAGGTTTCATAGGTGACGGTCCATTCGCCAGTCCATTCGAAGCCGGAGACATCGTCGTGGTCGGGGGCGTCGATCATGGTGCCCGACATGATCACGCCATCCGGGGTGGGGTGATTCTTCAGGCGTTCGTCGATGTCGTTCATGGCATAGATAGGCGCGGGTAGCGCACCGACCGAGTCACCCACCACGAATTCGATTTCACGCATGTCCTTGTGGAAGATCATCGGGTCGCGATAGGCCTTGACGAATTCGCCCAGCTCGCCCAGCGGCACCATGCGTCCATCCTGGGTCATGATCGGCATGTCGGCCAGATTGTCGAGCTGAGATCGAATCTCCAGCGGAATCTGCAGCAGGATATAGGTTGGCTCATACACGAGTCGTTGTTTGATGTCGCCGACCTTGAACATGCCCATCGACATGGCCAGGTGCTGATTGATGGTCTCGACCGGCACGCCCAGGGTAGCGGCCTTGTCGAGGTCGACCTTGAAACGCCAGATTTCCTGTTCCGAACGCATGAAGTTATCGACGTCATCGATGAGGGGTGACTCGTGGAACAGATCGGTCAACATCTTGGCAACCTGTTGGCGCGTGGCCGTGTCGGGGCCATGCACCTCGGCGACCACGGTCTGCAGCACCGGTGGGCCGGGCGGCATTTCGACGATGGTGAATACCACATCGGTGCCTTCCTTGAGCGGTTTCAACATCTGGCGGACTTCCTGGGCAATTTGGTGGCTGGTTTTTTCGCGCGTTCCCTTGGGCGTGATCTGCAACTGTATCTCGGCCTGCCAGGGGAACATGCGCAGATAGTAATGGCGTACCAGGCCATTGAAATCGTAAGGCTTGGCTGTACCGACATAGGTTTGCAGCGCCACGACCTCGGGTATGCTGCGTAATACCTCGACTACCTCGTTGGTCATGTTGATCGTCTCGGGCAGGGCCGTGCCATCCGGCATGTCGATAACCAGGGCGAACTCGTCCTTGTTATCGTAAGGCAGCATCTTGACCTTGACCATGTAATTGGAAATCGGCAGGAACATTGCGACGGTCAGGAAGAACGCCACGAACAGTCCGATCAGGAAGCTGTAACCCCAGAACTTGGAGTCCAGCAGTTTGCCGATGACTTTTTGATAAAAACCTTCCAGCCAGTTGTCGATCTTCTGATCGCGTTCTTCCATCTTGTGCAAAACATGTAATGGCGGAATGATGCGCATGGCGATCCACGGCGCGAATACCACGGCGGCGATCAGCGAGAAGATCATGGCGACCGAACCGAGTGCCGGAATGGGTTCCATGTACGGGCCCATCATGCCGCGCACGAAACCCATAGGCAGCAATGCGGCGATGACCGTGTAGGTCGCGAGCACGGTCGGGTTGCCGACCTCGCGCACCGCATCGACCGCGATCTCGGTACTGGTCTCGCCGGCGCGCAGCCAGCGCGCGTAGATGTTTTCAACGATGACAATGGCGTTATCGACGAGGAAGCCGATTGAGAAGATGAGCGCGAACAGGCTGACGCGGTCGATGGTATACCCCATCATCATGGCCATGAATACCGTGATTACCAGCACCACCGGAATGGTCAGCAAAACCACGATGGCAGGGCGCAGACCGAGAGAGATCCATACCAGGAAAGTTACCGCGGCAGTCGCGATGGCCAGTTTGAACAGCAGATCGTTAACCTTTTGATCGGCGGTCTGGCCATAGTTGCGGGTGACCTCGACATTGACGTTGTCCGGAATCAGGTGACCCTTGAGGTGTTCAACCTTGTCCAGAATGTTGTTGACCACGGATACACCATTGGCGCCGTGTTGTTTGGCGAAGGCGATGGTGACGGCTTGTGCGCCATCCACGCGCTCACCCTTGTGTGCAGGGCCGGTGTAGTAGGCGACCTGGTGTCGCGCCTCTTCGGGGCCGGCAATGATTTCGGCGACATCGCGCAAATAAACCGGTTTGCCCTCATGATTGCCCACGACCAGGCGTTCGAAATCGGCGGCTGATTTGAAAAAAGCGCCGGTCTTGACCCACAGGAATTTGCCACCCTGTTCAATCGCACCAACCGTCTGCTCGGAATTGAAGGACTTGATGGTCTGGGCGATGTGACCAATCGAAATGCCATAACCCTTGAGCTGACTGGGTTGGACATCGATGCGGACCTGTTCGGCGCGACCACCGGATACGAAGGCGATGCCGGTCTGCGGCACCTGTTTCAGCGTATGCATGAGGCTGACCGCGAGGGTGCGCAGGTTGGCGTCATCCAGTTCATGCGACCACAGGGTCAGGGTGACCACGGGGACATCATCGACTTCCTTGGGTTTGATCAAGGGCATCTCGACGCCGGGTGGCATGGTGTCCAGGTTTGACTGCACCTTGTTGTGGGTCAGTACGATAGCGCGTTCAATCTCTTCACCGACCTCGAATTCCATGGTGATGATGCCCATGCCCTCGTCACTGACCGAGTAGACATGTTTCACACCATGAATTTCCGATACCAGGCGCTCCAGTGGGCTGACCACCAGACGCGAGACTTCTTCCGACGAGGCGCCAGGCATTTGCAGCATGATGTCGATCATGGGCACCGAGATCTGCGGGTCCTCCTGACGTGGTGTGGCGTAGAGCCCGTAAAAGCCAATCAGCATCATGGCCACAAACAGAAGGGGCGACAGTGGGCTGTGGATGAAGGAGTCCGCCAGCCTGCCCGCGAAGCCCAGTTCTTCCTTGGTCAGTACGTCTTTTTTATTTGCAACCGTCATTTCAGTTGACCTCTAAATTGATTTTTTTCTTCTGGCGCCGGTCAGTGGCGGCGCCGGGTGAAATGATGGATCGTTGAGGCTGGAAGGTGGGTGTTGCGGCATCCCCTGCTTCATGCGTGTAACGATCCGGTCTGGAGCGAACCGGTGGATTATTCGACCGATGGTTGATAAGGACCGGAGCGGGTCGAACCCAGGGGCTCCTTGAGGATGGCGTCGCCTATATCCACGCCCGAGATGACCGTAACCAGGCCGTCACCCGACGCGCGGCCGAGACGCACTGTCCGCATTCTGACCATGGTGCGATCGGGTGATACCTCGAATACAGCGGGCAGGCTGCCGCGCCAGTTGATGGCGGATTCCGGTATGACTGCCAGGGGGTGGCTTTGTTTACTGGTATCGGGAATTGCCACCTCGGCGTACATGCCGGGCCGGGCGTCGACGCCACGAGGTAAATCGAATTTGACGGTGGTGGTGTGTCCACCCTGGTTGGCCATGGGGAAGATGCGCGCCACGCGCACCGGTATGGTATCGCTGCCACTATCGAGGCGGGCTTCGACGACTGAGTTTGCACGCAGGTTGGACAGCAGGCGTGCGGGCACTTCGACCTGAATCTGCATTTGGCTGGTATCGGCGAAAACCACCAGTGGCATACCCGGCTGGGCAATGTCGCCGACCTCGACCATTTTTTTGACGATGACGCCGTCGAACGGCGCGATACTGCTCAGATTGCGGATGTTTTCATCCAGTTCATTGATGCCGGCCAGGGCCTGTTCGACCTGGCGACGTGCGGATTCAATGGCGGTGCGTTGCCCATAGATGTTGGAGTAGCGCTCGTAGTCCGGATCGCCTTCGCCACTGAATTCACGAAACGGGTCGCTGAACATGCTGAACATCGACGGGGCGCCACCGAGCATTGAATTGGCCTGGGTGTTGGGGCTCAATACCTCGCGCTGGTACATGACCTGCGCATTGGACAGACCGGCGCGCGCCATTTCGTACCCGGCCACGGCGGCCTTGCGTTTTTCCAGCAGGGCGGCCTCGTCCTGGACGACCAGACGGGTGCCGGCCGGAAAGAAATCACCTTCCTCGCCAGCGATAAATTTGACATCGCCGGGCATCTGGGCAATCAGGTTGACCATTTTGTGCGGAATGACACCACCGCCGAGAATCGCGGTGCTTGAATTCTGACCACCCGGGATCACATAGATTTGATCTTCGGGTACCTGGCTGGCGGTATCCATTGGGGCTTCGGGGGTTGCGCCATCCTGTGCATGCAGGGCGGCGGCGGAGGACAGCACGGTTGTCACGCCAACGATCAGGCTTATGGTCAGTTTTTTGATCATAAATCACTCCAGAGAATCAGATATGGAAATCTGCCCTCCGGAAATTGCAACAGGATTATTGTTGAATTGCCCGCATACCGAAGGACATCGATAAAACAGCAGCGAATACTAACACAATTTATATATAAGTGTATTGATTTGGGTTATGTAAGCGCCTGCATTAGCTGCCAGAAATGCAGGCTCTAGGCGGCTGTAAACGGTCTTAAATCAAGCGTATGCGTGGATTGCGCCTTAGCTGGCCAGTGTTGGCTCAACGGGCATTTGCACAGGGTTCGAAGCCTGCTCGGTGATTGCAGGCGGGGCGGCTTATTTACCCAGGAGTTTAAAAATGGTACCGCAGTAGGGGCATTTTGCTTCGCCACCATTTTCCTGTACCGGGATGTAAACCCGTGGGTGGGAGTTCCACAGGCTGGAGCCCGTTGTCGGGCAGTGCACAGGCAGGTCGCCTTTCCTGACCTCGATAGCGGTTTTGGCATTGGGCGTGCTGAATTCGTTCTGTCGTTCGGCGGTGTTGGGGTTTACCATGGTTTTGGTCCTGTCGGGTGGCTGATCAACTTTCGGGGTTAGACAAAGGTCAGCAGGTTCAGGTGTTTTTCATTGCGCCCATGAACCAGGTCGAAATAAGCGCTTTGCAGTTTTTCCGTGATCGGGCCACGGCCTTCGCCAATGGGGCGGTTGTCGAGTTCGCGAATCGGCGTGACCTCGGCGGCAGTGCCGGTGAAGAAGGCCTCATCGGCGATGTAGACCTCGTCCCGGGTCAGGCGTTTTTCGGTGATGCTCATACCCATGTCGGCAGCCAGCATGAAGATGGTCTTGCGCGTGATGCCGTTGAGCGCGGACGTGACCTCCGGGGTGTAGATGACACCATCCTTGATGACGAAGATATTCTCGCCACTGCCCTCGGCCACATACCCTTCGGGATCGAGCAGCAGGGCCTCATCGTAGCCATCCTGCAGCGCCTGCTGTAACGCCATCATGGAGTTGATGTACTGGCCGTTGGCCTTGGCCTTAGTCATCGAGATGTTGACATGGTGCCGCGTGAACGACGAGGTTTTGACGCGGATTCCGCGCTCCATGCCCTCGTCACCCAGGTACGAGCCCCATTCCCAGGCGGCAACGATGACGTGGGTGCTGAGGTTGTCGGCGCGCAGGCCCATGCCTTCGGAACCATAGAACACCATGGGCCGGATATAACCGCTGTCGAGCTTGTTGTCGCGCACGGCGGCGATCTGGGCGTCCATCAGTTGCTGTTTGTTCCAGGACAAATGCATGCCCAGGATCTTGCACGAGTCGATCAGGCGATTGGTATGCGCTTCAAGGGCAAAGATAGCGGTGCCCTGGTCGGCGTGGTAGGCGCGCACGCCTTCAAATGCGCCCATCCCGTAATGCAGGGTGTGGGTCAGCACGTGAACATTGGCCTCGCGCCAGGGGACCATCTTGCCATCGAACCAGATAAAGCCATCCCGATCAGACATGGACATCGATTTTTTCTCCAACAGGTCTTGTGTTTCGGATTATCAGTGATTAACCGGTGGTCGTCTCAATCTGAAACGTGTCGTGCCAGCATTGCCTGACCAGAGCGATCTCGTTCGCAATGTCTGTGCTGGGCAGTTCGGCAGGCTGGTTCTGGATGACGAGCGCCTGCAAACACCGGTGATAGGTCTGATACGCATCGGCCAACTGGTGCTGCCGGGACGAGATAAGCCCCAGCTCGTGCAGCCTGCCAATAAGGCCGATATTATCAGTGCTTTCACACAGGCTGGCAAATTTATTTGCGTGCCTGAGCACCCAGTACTGCAGCATAAATTCAATGTCGACCATGCATCCGAGCGAGTGCTTGAGGTTGACGATTTCACCCTCGGGCGGTTTCTTTGCCTCGTACATGCGCTGGCGCATGGCGGCGATTTCCGCGCGCACTGTCGGCTCGTCGCGCGGCAGTTGCATGACCTCGCGGCGAATGGCTTCGAACTCGTTACCCAGGCCCGGGTCGCCGGCTATGAATCGTGCGCGCACGATGGCCTGGTGTTCCCACACCCAGGCCTTGGTCAATTGATAATGGCGAAAAGCGTGCAGGGGTGATACCAGCATGCCGGAGGCGCCATCCGGACGCAGACGGGTATCGATTTCATATAACTTGCCAGCGGCGGTGAGCAGGGTGATTTTGGAGATAATTTTTTGCGCCAGACGGGCGAAGAAGATGTTGTTGTCAATACTGCGGTTGCCGTTGGTCAGTTGATCCTCGCCAGTCGAATTGTGTACGAAGACGATATCCAGATCGGATTCATAATGCAGTTCGCGGCCGCCGAGCTTGCCGTAGGCGAGTATGCCGAACCCGGGTGATCGGGTTTGTCCATCGATAGTACAGCGTGGTTCCCCGTGGATGGCCGTCAATTCGCGCCAGGCGAGGTCATAGACGGCCTGTACGATGATGGCGGCAAGCTGCGACAAACAGTCCGAAACACGCGTGGTGTCGATCTCGTTGGCCAGGCTGGCGGTTGCGATCTCGATGGTGTGGGCGCGCTTGAACTGACGCAAAACGTCGAGTTCCATCTCGATGTCGCCGGCGATGTTGTGCAACTGCACGCCGAGGCTGTGAGCCAGGTAATCGGCATTGAAGCGGTTGTCCAGCTGTTCAGGATGCAGAATGGATTCCAGCAGCATCGGGTAACGTGTGACGTCGCGCGCGATCAGGCTGCTGCTGTCGAACAGGGATACCAGTTTTTCCAGCAAGCCCTCGCGCTGGTATAACAGTTCGAAATACACGCTGCGACCGGCAATGGAAGACAGTAGTTCCAGCATGCGCTCGAGCAGTTGTGCCTGATCGGGCCGCGCTGCGACCAGTTTGAGTAAGGGCGGGAAGAAACAGTGGAAACGCCGCTTGGCCTTTTCCGACATGAACAGGAAGGCCTTGGATGCGTAGAAGTTCTGCAGGCGCTGGTGAATACTGTCAGACTCGGTGAAGCCCATCTGGCGCACCTGTTGAAGGTGTTCATCGGCATCCAGTTCGTTGAGGTGAACAAGCCCTGTGTTTGCACCTTCGCCATCGTCGTGCTGCTCGAACAGTGAGGCGAAGATGCCATTGACCAGGGTCTGGTTGCCCTGAAGTGTCACTTCAAGACCGGCCCAGTCGCTGAAACCCATCAACAGGGCGATGCGCTGGCGGTGATTGGCATTGGCCGGAATGTCGTGGGTCTGCTGGTCATCCATCATCTGAATATGGTTTTCCAGTCGACGCAGGAAACAATAGGCCGTGCGCATTCGCGCCACCTCGGCAGGGTCGGTGATCTGTTGCTCAGCGATCACCTGCATGGCGCGAAACAGGCTGGGTGTTTGCAGCAGATGGTTGCGTCCGCCTTTTAGAATCTGAAAGGCCTGGACGTAGAATTCAATCTCGCGAATGCCGCCGTGTCCGGTTTTGATGTTATTGCGTTCATTCTTGCGCCGCGCCTGCTGGTCGATTTTTTTCTTCAGTTGCGCCAGGCCGTCGAACACCCGGTAATCATGATAACGCCGGTATACGAAAGGTTTGAGGATGGATTGCAGGTATTTGCGGTCACTGTCGCTGCCGGTAATGACGCGCGCCTTGACCATGGCGTATTGCTCCCACTCGCGACCGTGCAATTGGTAATAGTGTTCAAAGGCCTCATGACTCAATACCAGCGGACCCGAATCGCCCCATGGCCGCAGGCGCAGGTCGACCCGGTAAACGAAGCCGTCGGCGGTACTGTCGTGCAGGAATTTCTTCAACAGGCGGGCGACGTTGGTGAAATACTGGCTGTGCTCCTGCTGGCCGAAACCACTCAGGCGACCGTCTTCGCTGTACACGCAAATCAGGTCGATGTCGGAGGAGAAATTAAGCTCGCCACCGCCCAACTTGCCCATACCGATAATGTTGAGTTGCATGGCCTCGTCCAGCGTGTCCATTGGCTGGCCATGTTTCGCGCTGAGTATGGCCTCGGCTCGGCCTAGTGCCTGGCGAATGAGGGCGTCCGCCAGGTCGGTGAGGCGCTGCAAGGTATCCTCTACCGCGGCGTCGAGACATACATCGAGAAACAGGATGCGCAACATCTTGCGATGGCGAAACAGGCGCAGCTGTTGCTTGATCTGGTTGTCGTCTATTAGCTCTTGCAATGCGTTGGCCAGGGCAGGTTCATCCAGCTGCCAGTCGCTGCAGCCGTGAAGTTCATTCAGCAGCTCGGGATACTTGCCCAGTTGGTTCGAGGCATAGTTGCTGGCCAGCGCCAGTGTGCGCATCTGCTCGACGAAATCCGCGTCGCGATCAAACCCGGTGTGAGACAGTGCTGCTTCGACGCGTTCCCACACGAACAGGTCGGGCTCGATCAAATCATTAAAAGATTGCATAAGGATATTTGTAAATTTAAATGTAAATGAGAAAGATTATTATTTACATGAGCAACTGCTTGGCCTAATATCGCGCTCAGTTGTTCGATTGTAAGTTAATTAAACAGTACGGTGATAAATCTATGAAACTGAAACTCGTGTTAACAGCCCTTCTGCTGACCCTTGGTTCACAGGCCATGGCGGCTGAAGTCAATTTATATTCGGCGCGTAAGGAAGCGCTCATTAAACCGCTGCTTGATGACTTTACTCAGCAGACAGGCATCAAGGTGAATCTGGTAACCGCCAAGGCCGGAGAGCTGATGCAGCGACTCAAAAGTGAAGGCAAGAACACCCCGGCCGATCTGATGCTGACTGTCGATGCGGGTAACCTGTACCGCGCCCAGAGTGCCGGTCTTTTCCAGCCGGTTGATTCTGTGGCCTTGCAGGCGGCTATTCCGGCCCAGTATCGAGAGCCCCAGGGCTATTGGTTCGGGTTATCGTTGCGCGCGCGTCCCATTATGTATGCCAGCGATCGGATCGACGCCTCCGAACTGGGCAGTTATGAGGATCTGGCTGATCCGAAGTGGAAGGGACGGATATGTATCCGATCTTCCAGCAATATATACAATCAATCCCTTGTTGCATCCATGATCGTGGCCAATGGTGAACAGGCCACCGAGGCATGGGCCAAAAAATTCGTCAACAATTTTGCCCGATCACCCAAAGGAGGCGATACCGACCAGATCAAGTCTGTTGCGGCTGGCGAGTGTGATATCGCCATCGCCAACACCTACTATCTTGGGCGTTTGACCAACTCCAGCAAAGCCAGTGATAACGAGGTGGCAGCGAAAATCGGTATCATTTGGCCCAATCAGAAGGGTCGCGGAGTGCATCTCAATGTAAGTGGTGTGGGATTGATCAAATCGGCAAAGAATCGCTCAGAGGCTATCAGGTTGATGGAATTCCTGGTCTCCGATGCAGCGCAAAAGTGGTATGCCGATGTCAATAATGAATATCCGGTTACACCGGGTGTGGCGATCCAGGGAGCCTTGAAAACCTGGGGAGCCTACAAGGCAGACAATATCAATTTGTCCAATCTGGGTACTCACAATGCCAATGCGGTTAGATTGATGGACCGCGCTGGCTGGAAATAGCACCAGGGCAATAACTCGACCGGGTGAGCCAGATCACCCGGTTGGTTGTTCCGGATCAGGCTGCGAAGTACAATTCGCAGCCTTTTCGTGTTTAACAGATAGTGTAGATATAGCTTGTATCCGACTCTTGTCAGTGAATCCGGGTGGATGGCCCGCATGTGGCAGCCCAGTATCATACTGGTGGCGGCTATTTTAAGTATCCCTATCCTGACCATCGCAGGATTTGTATTTGAACCTTCGGGTGAAAACTGGGAACACCTCAAGCAAACCGTTCTCACTGAGTACCTGACCAATTCTGCGTTGCTGGTCCTCGGGGTATCGATTGGCACCCTGTTGATTGGCGTGTCGACCGCCTGGTTAACCGCGTTGTTTCAATTTCCCGGCAAAAAACTGTTTACCTGGATGTTGCTGCTGCCGTTGTCGATGCCGGCTTATATCATTGCCTATACCTATACCGGCATGTTCGATTTTGCCGGCCCTGTGCAAACCCAATTGCGTGAATGGTTTGATTGGAGTTATGGCGATTATTATTTTCCCGAGGTGAGGTCGCTGGGCGGCGCGATGGTGATGTTATCACTGGTGCTGTATCCCTACATCTACCTGCTGGCGCGCGCCGCGTTTCTGGAGCAATCAGTGTGCGTGCTTGAAGTCAGTCGTACGCTGGGCTGTGGCGCCTGGTGCAGTTTCTTTCGGGTGGCGCTGCCTTTGGCCCGGCCTGCCATTGTCGCCGGCTTGTCACTGGCGTTGATGGAAACCCTGGCTGACTATGGCACGGTTTCGTATTTTGGAATTGGGGTGTTTACCACGGGTATCTTTCGAACCTGGTTTGGGCTCGGTGACAGTGTGGCTGCGGCCAAACTGGCCGCCTTGCTGTTACTGTTTGTATTTACCCTGGTCATCGCCGAACGCATGTCAAGGCGACAAGCGCGTTACCATCATACCACCAATAAATACAGTAAACTGCCGGATTACAAGTTAACCGGTGGTTGGGCCGTGATCGCTGTTGTGACCTGTCTGATTCCTGTTTTGCTGGGTTTTTTACTCCCGGCCGGGCAGTTAGCTTACTGGGCGGTGTTAACTTATGAGGAGATGGTTGACGCAAGCTTTATCCAATTGAGCCTGAATACCGTCATGCTGGGTCTGGGGTCGGCCGTACTGGCGGTATTGCTGGCGGTATTTCTGGCCTATGGTAAACGGCTATTGGCAACGACTGCTGTGGGTATCTCCATTCGCGTGGCGGCGATTGGTTATGCGATTCCCGGAACAGTGGTTGCGGTCGGCATCATTATTCCGTTTGCATGGATTGATAACAGCATTGACGCTTTCATGCGCAATACCTTTGATATCTCGACAGGCCTGTTGCTCAGTGGCAGCCTGTTCGCCGTGATGTTTGCCTATATGGTGCGGTTTCTTGCAGTGAGTCTGCAGACAGTGGAATCGGGTCTGGGTAAAATCAAACCTTCGATGGATGAGGCCGCGCGTTCACTCGGTTATGCGCCACGGGAAACACTGCGCAAGGTGCATATGCCCTTGATGAAGGGCTCATTGTTGACGGCCCTGTTGATCGTGTTCGTCGATGTCATGAAAGAATTGCCTGCAACTCTGATTTTGAGGCCATTTAATTTCAATACGCTGGCGGTGCGGGCATTCGAGCTGGCGTCAGATGAGCGGCTCGCTGACTCATCGACCGCTGCGTTAATGATTGTCCTGGTAGGCTTGATCCCGGTGATTTATTTGAGCCGAAGTATTTCTCATTCACGCGCGGGCAGTCAACATCAGGCTGAACCCGCATAACTGATTGGATGATATGACCGAACATTACAAAGTTGCCGTACACAATATCGATGTCAGTTTTGGCAATAACAAGGTCATCGATGAGCTGTCGTTTTGCCTTAGAGATGGCAAAATCGGTTGCCTGCTGGGCCCCAGTGGTTGCGGAAAAACGACGGTGCTTCGCACCATTGCGGGGTTTGAACGTCCGCAGCGTGGTGAAGTGATCATCAATGGCCGTGAAGTTTGTAACCGAAAAATCAATTTGCCTCCAGAAAAACGTCATATCGGCATGGTGTTTCAGGATTTTGCCTTGTTTCCAAATCTCAATGTGCAGGACAATATTCGTTTTGGCATAAAGTCATGGTCACGCAAGGACCAGCAAAACCGCATCATGGAGCTTCTGGAAATGGTCGGTCTGGCGGCATCGGCCAAGGCCTATCCGCACCAATTATCCGGTGGCCAGCAACAGCGTGTGGCGCTGGCCAGAGCTATGGCCCCTAAACCTTCAATTCTTTTAATGGATGAACCTTTCTCCAGTATGGATGTGGAACTGCGTGAACAACTGGCGCGTGACGTTCGCAAGATACTGAAAAAGGAAAACATTACCGCCGTGCTGGTCACTCATGATCAACATGAAGCCTTTGCCATGGCCGATGAGATCTGCGTGATGAGCGATGGTCGCGTGCAACAGTTTGATACCGCCTATAACCTGTACCATAAACCGGTCAATCGTTTTGTCGCCGATTTTATTGGTGAAGGTGTGATTGTGCCGGGCATGGTGGTGGGCGCGAATACGGTCAACACCGAGTTGGGGAATATTCATGGCCTGGTGCCAAAAGGATGCAAGCCGGGCTGCCCGGTCGACGTGCTGATCCGCCCTGATGACATCATTCATGATGACGCCTCGAGCGAGACCGCCACAGTGGTCGAGCGCGCTTTTCGCGGTTCCGAATTCCTGTATACACTGCGTATGCCAAGTGGTATCGAGGTGTTGTCACTGGTGCCGAGCCATCATGATCACAAGATCGATGAAACCATAGGTATCATGCTTGAGTTCGATCACCTGGTGGTTTTTCCCCGCCAGACGGAAGTGACCTGAACACCGGCATGAGCAGGCCACTCGGGTGTCCCGTCAGGTGCATCGAGTCGCTGCCGACGGCACTGGGCTGTGGCATCGTATCCAATGGATTTTTGTTGATCAGTCTTGGTGATTGGTATAACGTCGGGCAACCGGTGGAGGACACAATTCCGGATTAATAGACGAACCAAAGGACGTAGGCCGAGAATAAAAACCAATACAATAACAAAGCAGACTCGCTGCATAGGTACGAGCGTAGTGCGGGTTTAGAGGCGACCATGTGTGGCCACTCAAGTAACGAGGAGACCGCTATGAGCAAACGATTGAACTGTGCAGCTTTATACCTCGCGTTTGGACTGGGCATGGCGTGCACTGCGACTATGGCCCAGACCCCGGCGATTGACGATAACGTCATTAGTTGGGCGGGCTGTGGCATCACAAAAAAAGCCTTCATGGCCGAACTGGCCAAGGGTTATCAGGCCAAAACAGGCGTCAAGATGGAATTACATGGCGGCGGCGCAACCCGCGGTATTCGCGATACGGCCGGACGCAAGATGGACATGGGCGGCAGTTGCCGCATGACGCTGCCGGAGCTGGATTCGTCCGAAATGTATGTGACCCTGCATCCCGTTGCCTGGGATGCGCTGGCCGTTATCATGCATCCGTCCAACCCGTTGGAAAACATTACCAGCGATCAGGTGCGCGACATCTATCTGGGCAAGATCAAAAACTGGAAAGAGTTGGGCGGTCAGGATGCGCCGCTGGAGCTGTTCGTGCGCGAGGGCAAGATTTCCGGTGTCGGTTATGCGATACGCCAGTATCTGTTCAAAGATGGCTCGGTCGAGTTCAAGACCCGTCACGTGGTACAGTCATCGGGGCCTCTGGAGCAGGCAGTCGAGCAAAATCCCAATGCTATGGGTATTACCGGTGTCAGCAGTGCGCGTAAACGCGAGGTCAAAATCATCGGAATCGATGGCAAGGTGCCAACCTATGACAACGTCAAGAACGGTGACTACGGACTGTATCGCCCGCTGTACCTGGTGACCAGCCCCAGTCCCAGCCCCAAGGTGCGTGATTTTCTGAAATTCGCCAATTCAGCCGAGGGCCGCCAGATCATTCGCGACAACGGCACGGTGCCCTATCGCGAAGCCCTGAGCCTGATGTCCAAGATGCTGATCTACGGCTTTGGTGTGAAATAACCGGCTCGCTCGGCTGCGCTATCTGGCGGGGGCCCGGTTTAGAAATTCACCGACAGCGTCATACAGGCGCTGACAGGCATCCACTGCAATTGCTTCCAGATTGAGAAAGGCGTGGATCATGTCGTCGAAATGCAGGTGCTGTACACTGATCCCGGCCTGCTGCAGGCGTTCCACATAGGCGATACCTTCGTCGCGTAATGGGCAGAATTCAGCCGTGATGATCAGGCTCCGCGGCAGATAGCCATCCAATTCCATGTACAGGGGCGAGACGCTTTGGCGGTCCTCGCCATGCTGAAAATAATGATCGAATAACCACTGCATTCGGTCCGCATGCAAAAAGTAGCCCCGGCCGTTGCTGGTGACCGAGGGGAGATGCATGGTGTAGTCCAGGCTGGGGTAAACCAGAACCTGTCGCTCGATTCGAATATCTCTGTCATGACGCAGCATATGGGCGAGGCTGGCGCACATGGCGCCACCGCCGCTGTCGCCGCCGATGCATAAACGGTTATCAAATTTCACATCCATTTTTTCCAGCATATCGCGGTAATTGCGTAACACGGATTGTGCATCCTGGAGTGCGGCCGGATAGGGATGTTCGGGCGCAAGGCGGTATTCAGGCGCGATCACGATATGGCGGCTACTCAGAGCTAGCTTTCGACAAATGGGGTCATAGACGTCGATGCTGCCAGCCATGTGTCCGCCACCGTGGCAATACATCAGCACTGGCAGCGCTGTATCGGCTTGCGGATGGTACACCCGAACGGCAATGGGAGGTTCTCCATCGATCACGCTATCAATGACCCGGTCAACCTGCACGTTGTCGCTGGACATGGATGACGTCAGGCGCGCCAGCCCGTCACGTGTGGTGGTTGGGGTCATGACGAATCCATCGGCTTGAAGGGCCTTGAGCTTGGCGTTGTACTCGGCGAGCCAGGCGCTGATCTGTGGGCTGGGTTGGGGCATGGCTGGCGGCGGCTGTAATCGTTGCGCGGAATCCTACCTGTATCCATGGCCTACCGCTAGAGCTTCGGACAGGTCTTTGCGGCGTATCTCTCCACGTTAATTCACTGACCCAGATCAACTATCGTTTACATATCTGAACAGGCTTGATAAATGTCAAGTGTTCCTGCGATCCCAGGCCTAGTATTGGGGCGTTGCTTTACTGTTCGACGAGAACTCCATTGACACTTGCCAACCCTTCCAGACGCGCCCTGTTCCGCAGTCTGAGCGGTTCCATCGAACCGGTGCTGGCGCCCCCCTGGGCGAGTGCCGATTTCAAGGTTTTGTGTACCCGTTGCAATGACTGCATAGACGCCTGTGAGACAGGCATTCTGAAACGCGGTGATGGTGGGTACCCGCAAGCGGATTTCGATGCTGGCGGCTGCACCTTGTGTGCTGAATGCGCCAATGCCTGCGAACCCCGGGCATTGTTAAAACATGACGGGCTGCCCTGGCCTTTGAAGGCCGTTATCGAGGGCCATTGCCTGTCTGCCAATGGAGTGATCTGCCGCGCTTGCGGTGATGCCTGCGATCAGCGAGCGATCCACTTTCGAATTCAGACGGGCGGCCGCGCGCAGGTGTCAATCGACGCCGAACTGTGCAATGGCTGCGGATTTTGTTACGCCCTGTGTCCCGAGGGCGCCATTCAACTAAGAGAAATGACATGAGCGATTACAACGTATGCGGTGTGCTGGTCATGGCCAGACCGGACAGTGCTTTGCAGGTTAAAGCGGCGCTCAGCGCAATGCAGGGCGTTGAGGTGCACGCCAACAACAACGGCAAACTGGTGGTGACCGTCGAAGGTCCGAACAACCGCGATTTCGCCAACCGCATCCAGGGCTTTTCCGACATACGCGGCGTGTTGTCCACGTCGCTGGTGTATCACGAGATTGAAACTAACGACGAGGCGCCGGCACAGGCTGCCACCCAGAGCGCAGGTATGACGCAGGAGTTGAGACCATGAAACTGACCAGACGTGAATTCATCAAGAACAATGCCATTGCGGCGACCGCGGCAGCGGCAGGTGTCACCCTGCCGGGTATAGGCAGGGTGCAGGCCGCGAGTTCCGATATTCGCTGGGACAAGGCGGCCTGTCGATTCTGCGGTACCGGCTGTTCGGTGCTTGTGGGGACCAAGGAGGGCCGCGTGGTGGCGTCTCAGGGTGACCCGGATGCACCGGTGAATCGTGGCCTGAATTGTATCAAGGGCTATTTTCTGCCCAAGATCATGTACGGTAAGGATCGCCTGACCCAGCCGTTGTTGCGCAAGAAAAATGGCGAATACGACAAACAAGGCGATTTTGAACCGGTCAGCTGGGATGAAGCCTTCACGATCATGGCTGATAAATGGAAGGAGTCGATCAAGCGTTCCAACGAGGAAAACGTGGGTAAGTCGGTCGATGAGTTGACCTCACGTGTCGGCATGTTCGGTTCCGGGCAGTGGACCGTGTGGGAAGGTTATGCCGCGTCGAAGCTGTACAAGGCGGGGTTCCGTTCTAACCACATTGATCCCAATGCGCGGCATTGCATGGCATCAGCGGTGGGCGCTTTCATTCGCGCCTTCGGATCCGACGAGCCGATGGGCTGTTATGATGACCTCGAACACGCTGACGCCTTCGTGTTGTGGGGTTCCAACATGGCCGAGATGCATCCGATCCTGTGGTCACGCCTTACCGACACGCGCCTGACCCGGCCCGGCTGCGAGGTACACGTGCTGTCGACCTTTGAACATCGCAGTTTCGAGCTGGCCGACAACGGCATGATCTTCGAGCCGCAGACGGATCTGGCGATCCTCAACTACATCGCCAACTACATCGTTCAAAACGACGCGGTGAACTGGGACTTCGTCAACGCGCACGTCAATTTCACCAAGACGCCGACCGATATTGGTTATGGGCTGCGTCCAACCGATGCGCGCGAGCAGAACGCCAAAAACGCAGGCAAGGGCAAGCTTAGCAAGATCGATTTCGAGGAATACAAGAAGGCGCTCGAGCCCTACACGCTGGAATACGTCGCCGAGCTGTCCAGGGTGCCTGCCAAGCAGTTGGAGCGTCTGGCCAAGCTGTATGCAGATCCCAAGCGCAAGGTTGTCTCGTACTGGACCATGGGCTTCAACCAGCATACCCGTGGCGTGTGGGTCAACGGACTGATGTACAACGTACATTTGTTAACAGGCAAGATTTCCGAGCCCGGCAATGGTCCGTTCTCGCTGACCGGCCAGCCATCGGCCTGCGGTACCGCGCGAGAAGTTGGCACCTTTTCGCATCGTCTGCCCGCCGACCTGGTGGTGGCCAACAAGGATCACCGCGCCTTCGCCGAAAAGGTGTGGAAACTGCCGGAAGGCACGATACCGGGCAAGGTGGGTTACCACGCCGTGTTACAAAGCCGAATGCTTAAAGACGGTAAACTCAACTGTTACTGGGTACAGTGCAATAACAACATGCAGGCAGGGCCCAACATCAACGACGAGATGTATCCAGGCTGGCGTAACCCTGAAACCTTCGTTGTTGTCTCCGACCCCTATCCAACCGTGTCGGCCACTTCGGCCGATCTGATACTGCCCACGGCGATGTGGACCGAGAAAGAGGGTGCTTACGGCAACGCCGAGCGTCGTACCCAATTCTGGCGTCAGCAGGTCAAGGCGCCGGGCGAGTCGCGCTCGGATATCTGGCAGGTGGTTGAATTCTCCAAGTACTTCAAGGCTGAAGAGGTGTGGCCGGAAGAACTGCTGGCGAGCAAGCCTGAATACCGCGGCAAGACCCTGTTCGATATTCTGTATCGAAACGGTCAGGTGGATAAATTTCCTGCGCAGCAGGTCACCGATGATCGCGGCAACGAATACGATAACGACGAGATGGAGCATTTTGGCTTCTATCTGCAAAAAGGGCTGTTCGAGGAGTATCGTATCTTTGGTACCCAGGGGCCGAAGAAGGGCCATGATCTGGCTGAGTTCGATGCCTATCACAAGGCGCGTGGCCTGCGCTGGCCGGTGGTCAATGGCAAGGAAACACTGTGGCGTTACCGCGAAGGCTTCGACCCCTTTGTTGAGAATGGCAAGGGTATGCAGTTTTACGGCAAACCGGATGGACGCGCCAATATCATCTCCGCGCCCTATGAGCCACCCGCCGAATCGCCGGATGGCGAATACGATCTGTGGATGTCAACCGGGCGTGTACTGGAGCACTGGCACAGCGGCTCGATGACGCGCCGTGTACCCGAGCTTTACAAGGCCATGCCCGATGCACTGGTATATATGCATCCCGATGATGCCAAGGCGCGTGGCCTGAAACGCGGCATGGCGGCGAAGATCATCAGTCGCCGCGGCGAGATTACCTGCCGGGTCGAGACGCGTGGACGCAACAAGCCGCCACAGGGGCTGGTATTCGTGCCCTGGTTTGACGCCAGCCGGTTGGTCAACAAGCTGACCCTGGATGCAACTGATCCGTTATCGAAAGAGACCGACTTCAAAAAGAACGCGGTCAAGATCGTTCGAGCCTAATCACACTGAATGCGATGAACCAATCCGCCAAACAGACACCGCAGGCCCAGGTCTCGCGCCGGCGATTCCTTACCGAGTCGCTGCGCTCGGCGGCCGGCGTGGGCCTGGTCGGGCTGCTGCTGGCAGTCTACCAGCGCCAGTCCGACGCGCTGCCGGCGGCGGCGATACGCCCGCCGGGGGCAGGTGCGGAGGCGGACTTTCTCGGCGCCTGTATTCGTTGTGGTCTGTGCGTGCGTGATTGCCCCTATGACACACTGAAACTGGCGGCAATGGGCGAGGATGTCGCGCTGGGTACGCCGTATTTCACGGCACGTCATATACCCTGCGAGATGTGTGACGACATTCCCTGTGTCAAGGCCTGCCCGACCGCGGCGCTGAATCATGATTTGACCGATATCAACGAGGCGCGCATGGGACTGGCCGTGCTGGCCGACCAGGAAACCTGCATCGCATTCCTCGGCTTGCGCTGTGAGGTTTGTTTCAATGTGTGTCCGCTGCGAAACGAGGCGATTACGCTGAACTATCAGCACAACAAACGCAGTGGCAAGCACGCACTGTTCATCCCGGTGGTGCATTCCGACGCCTGCACCGGCTGTGGCAAATGCGAAAAGGCGTGCATTCTGGAAGAGGCCGCTATCAAGGTCTTACCCTTTGCCCTGGCTCAGGGTGCGGCAGGCAAGCACTACCGCCTGGGCTGGGAACAGAAGGACCAGGCGGGTGGTTCGCTGGTAACACCGGATGCGCCGCATCAATACAACCTGCCAGAAGGAATGAGCTATGACCATGCGGGCGAGGGCCTGATACAGGACCAGGGTATCAACGATGGTGTGCCGTTCTCCAGTAATCCGCTGGATACCTTGAACCGCAAGGGAGGTCTGTGATGAAAGTGGGTGACATGGCCGGGACCGATGCCGTTTTCACCAAGGGCTGGTACCGCGCGCATCGCCTTCTGCTGCTGCGGAGGATCTCGCAGTTCGGCATTCTGGCCCTTTTTCTGCTGGGGCCGTTGTTTGGCATATGGATCGTCAAGGGCAACCTGGCATCCAGCCTGACCCTGGATACCCTGCCGCTGACCGATCCGTTGCTGTTATTGCAGGTGTTGCTGAGTGGCAATGTGCCCGCGCAGGCCGCCATCATCGGCGCCGCTATCGTGCTGCTGTTGTATCTGCTGGTCGGCGGACGCGCATACTGCGCCTGGGTATGCCCGGTCAATATCATTACCGATGCGGCGGCCTGGCTGCGTCGTCGCTTGGGGCTCAAGGCCGCGTCAGAATTCTCACGTCAGACACGCTTCTGGCTGCTGGCAGCGGTGCTGTTGTTGCCACTGGTGACGGGCGCGCTGGTGTGGGAGTTGGTCAATCCTGTCACCCTGACCTACCGGGCGCTGCTGTTCGGCATGTCGATGGCCTGGGTCATGCTGTTGGCCATCTTCATGCTCGATCTGTTGGTGTCGGCCAACGCCTGGTGCGGTCATCTGTGCCCGGTCGGCGCATTTTACAGCCTCATCGGCCGAGTTTCGCTGCTGCGCATCAGTGCCACGCGCCGCGCTGACTGCGATGATTGCCTGGACTGTTTTGTGGTCTGCCCCGAATCCAGAATTATCAAACCTGCATTAAAGGGGGCGGAGCAGGGTCTTGGCCCTGTGATTGACTCCGGCCTGTGCAATAACTGTGGGCGTTGTATCGATGTCTGCGCCAAAAATGTTTTCGAATTTTCAACCCGTTTCACCAATCGCCTTCCGCTCGACCGCGGAAGCTCGAACCAGAGAGAGGTCGTGTCATGAAAAAAATTATTAGCAGCTTTTTCGTTTTGTCACTCGTCATGTTTTTTTCGTGTTCGCAGGCCGAGCTCGCTTCGCTCAGGGGAGACATGGTGGAGAACCCCAGTGATGCGCCGGAAATCAAGCATTACCTGAAGGATCAGCCGCCAATGGCGCGTGATTACCTGCAACAGCCGCCTCTGATTCCACACAACATCGATGGCTATATGATCAATATCAAGCACAACAAGTGCCTGGGATGCCATAGCTGGACCAACTACAAGCGTCACAACGCGACCAAGATCAGCCAGACCCATTTTGAAAGTCGTGATGGCGCGGTGATGTCCAACGTGTCGCCGCGTCGCTTCTTCTGCCTGCAATGCCACGTACCGCAGGTTGATAGCAGACCGCTGGTGGAGAACACCTTCGCTCCGGTCGACGCCATGCGCCTGCAATGATCGTGACGAGGAAAAGACCAACATGAACAAAAAAAGAACCATCGCGGGCGCATCCCTTGGGGTGCTGTTCGTCGCTTTCGTTGTCGGTATCCTGTTCTGGGGCGGCTTTAACTGGGCCATGGAGATGACCAATACCGAGAAATTCTGCATTTCCTGCCATGAAATGCGCGACAATGTGTACGCCGAGTACGTTGAAACCATTCATTATTCGAACCGCACCGGTGTGCGTGCAACCTGCCCGGATTGCCATGTGCCGAAGGAGTGGGTACACAAGGTGATTCGCAAAATCAAGGCCTCCAACGAGTTGTACCACAAGGCACTGGGCACGATCGACACGCGCGAGAAGTTCGAGGACAAACGACTGCAACTGGCGCGCAACGTATGGAAAGCGATGAAAGAAACCGACTCACGCGAGTGCCGCAACTGCCATGATTACGAGTCGATGGATTTCGTCAAGCAGGGGCGGCGCGGTTATGCCGAGCACGAGCAGGGTTTTGCCAAGGGACTGACCTGTATCGATTGCCACAAAGGTATCGCCCATCAGTTGCCGGATATGTCAGAGGAAGATGCCAGCGCGGTGTTGAAAACCTACTAGCATCGGAAAATATTGAAGCAAGCGGCCGGTGATTGCCACCGGCCGATACGAGTCAGCGCGGCCCAGGCTCAGCTCAGAGCCTCGCGCTGGTTGTGTGGCGCGCTCACCCGCGTAGAATTGCCTCTCCAGTTCTCTTTGTTCCAGACCGCCATCGCCTGGTCTGGCTCACCGGATTCGTATTAGTGGAAATACCCGTCTCGTTAGTTGCCCTGGCCCTGCTGTTTTTCATGGTGGCTTTCACCTATTCCTCTGTGGGACTGGGTGGTGGTTCATCCTATACCGCACTGATGGCGATTTTTGGTCTCAACGCCATGACCATCCCGATGATTTCGCTGATGTTGAACGTCATCGTCAGCTCAGTGGGCAGCTATAATTTCATTCGCCACAACCATGCGCGCTTTGGCATCGTGCTGCCTTTTCTGCTGTCGTCGATCCCCATGGCCTGGGTCGGTGGCGCGCTGCAGATTTCGCAGCAACTGTTTTACTGGATTCTCTTCCTGTCGCTGTTGTTCGTCGTTGTGCGCATTTTCTTTTTTGCCGATACCCGCCTGCGTCTGCAACTGGGGCAGGGGCAGAGACTAGCCGTTTCGCTACTGTCTGGCGCTGTGCTGGGGCTGGTAGCCGGGATTGCGGGTATAGGCGGTGGCATCTACCTGGTGCCGCTCATCATCATTCTGGGGCTGGGCAGCGAGAAGGAGGCCGCGGCCTGCGGTGCGATATTTGTGTGGTTGAACTCCTGCGTCGGGCTGGTCTCGCGCCTGCAACACAATGCCATCGATATCTCGGATTATATTCCGCTGATCATTGCCGTATTTCTCGGTGGCGCGCTGGGCTCTTTTCTGGGTGCTGATCGGTTTTCGCCGCTGGTGCTCAGGCGAATTCTGGGCGTGGTCGTGCTGTTGGCGCTGATCACCCTGGGGCGGAAGCTGATGTTGATGACCTTCGCTTGAGCAGGGTTGGCGCTATGCCGTTATGGCGGTCCGGCCAACACGGGCAAGCCGCGTTACACACCGACAGCAGAATGCACCAGTTGTTTGTACATGATATAGACGTCGACCAGCCCGAGGTATTTATGCCGGTAGCCCTGGGGAATGGCGCCTATGATGCGAAAACCCAGATCCTTCCACAACATTATTCTGGGCTGGTCCGTGGCCACCACCGAGTTGAACTGCATGGCCTGAAAACCGGCATTCAGCGCGACCTGCTGTGAGTGCTGGCATAACAGCCGGGTTACGCCCTGATTGGGCAGCCTGTCATCGACCATGTAGGTGCAGTTGCACACATGCGAACCGGGGCCGGATGCATTCGCTTTCAGATAATAGGAGCCGGTGATCTGGCCATTGCTTCGGCTGACGAAGGTGAATTCAGGCTCCAGGCACCAGGTTTCAAACGCCTCGTCGTAACTGATTCGGGGGTCGATGGCGACGGTATTCTGTGCGCTCACGACGCGTTTGAAAATCGGCCAGAATTCCTGAAAGTCTTCAAGTGTGAAACGGGTAATTTCCACGCCTAGGTCTGCTCTAAATGATGCGCTAGTTATAGCGCGCAACCCGTGATTTACCGAATTTTCCGACCAGCGTTTGAAAGTGGCGAACGGGCGTGATCTAGGGACTAACGTGCGGGTAACTGCCGATTTCTTCGCCCATTTTAAGTGTTTGTCCGGGCTTTAGAATAGTGTTCCAGCTGACAGACGGTGTGGTCAACAGGATGACCGTGGAGCCCATGTTGAAACGTCCCATTTCTTCACCCATTGCATAGCGTCTGTCGGCGTGTTCATAGCTATACCGGGAGATGCGTTTGCCGGCCGGCGGCGTGACCAGACCATGCCATACGGTTTCAATCGCGGCGACGTTGATCGCACCCACCAGAATCATTGCCAGCGGTCCTGCATCGGTGTCGAACAAGCATACCACCCGCTCATTGCGTGCGAACAGTGCCGGTACGCTATTTACTGTCCATGGAGCCACGCTGAACAGGCGGCCGGGCACGTGCAGCATGCGCCGCAGACGGCCGCCCAGTGGCATGTGGATGCGGTGGTAGTTGTAGGGCGCGAGATAAATGGTGGCGAACTTGCCGTCACGGAACAGTTCGTTCATGTCATGGTCGTCGCCCAGCAGTTGCAGCGTGCTATAGCAATGGTTTTTGGCCTGGAATACGTGGTCAAATCGAATATCGCCACATTGTGACACGGTGCCGTCTACCGGGCTGATCAGCAGATTGTCACCTTCCGCCAGCGGTCGAGCACCGGGTTTCAGTTCGCGCACGAAGAATTCGTTGAAGGTATTGTAGGCTGCCGGGTCGGGTTCGAGCGCATCGCTCATGTCGACGCCAAAGGTTTTGATGAACCAGCGAATGGCGGCGGTGACGCGCGGGTGTTCGATGCAGGTCAGGCGGTAAACCAGGCGCGATACCGCATGGTGCGGCAACAGGGTGAACAGCAGCGCCGCCAGGCGTTCGTTCCATGCGGCGTCTTTCACGGGCGCACCTCGAGCAGGGTGCTGCGCGAGCTACCATCGGCAAAATTGATGACGATCTCGATCATGTCACCGATATTGAGCGGTTGAAGCGGAGCCATCAGCATCATGTGTTTGCCGCCTGGGCGCAGTTCCACGCCTTGCCCGGCGGGCAGTTCGATGTCATCCAGTTCGACCATGCTCAGCACATCACCGACCAGTTTGCTTTCGTGAATCTCGACCGATTCAAAGGCCGGGCTGCTGATGCTGTTAATGCGGTGCGCCAGTTTGTCGGGATTGTCGATCTTGAGATAACCGGCGCGCACAGGAATCGACGCCGGCAGCTGTTTGATCCAGCCAGAGTTGAATACCAGGTTGGTGGTTTGCGCCTGCAGTGTACAGGCCAGGCCAGTGAGGAATAGGGCTATCAGTATTCGCATAATGCTCATGAATGGTCTGGTTGCGATCAGGGTGTGTTAGCGATTTATCAGCGCGCTGATATCGTGGGCGATGCGGTCGGCATCCAGCGGTGGGCTGAACAGGCCGCTGAAACGTCCGTCAGGGCCGATAATGATGACCACGCCGCTGTGCGCCACGTCATAGCGGTTGCCGTCCTCGGATTTTTCAATGCTATGGTAGATACCCAGGGTCTGGGTCAAGGGGCGCAGCGTATCGAGATCAGCGCGTGCGCTGACGAAATCCGGGTTGAAGTAGGTGACATACTCCTTCATCTTGTCCAGGCTGTCGCGCTCGGGGTCGATGCTGATGAAGGTTATCTGCAGTTGTTCGCGCGTCTCGTCATCAGGCATTGCGGCGAGCGCGGTGGTCAGCAGTTGCATGGTGTCGGGACAGATATCGGGGCAAAGCGTGTAACCAAAGAACCACAGGTGCCAGCGGCCCTTGATCGATTCGCGGGTGAACGGCTTGCCGAAGTGGTCGGTCAGTTCAAATGCCGGTAAAACCTGTGCCTGGTCACCCAGCCACACGGCCGAGCGGAGCTGGATCGGCGACGCCTTGAAGAAGATCAGCGACACATACAGGCCGACGACGAGGGCGATAGGGATAACGAATAGGTTGGACTTCTTCACGCGAAGGCTTCAAGACAGTTACAGTTTGCGGGACGAGTTGTGTAAAATTCGCCGCATTATATTTGAAGCAGCCCGTGAAACCCAGTGGATTCCAACGACATTACACAACAGCTCTCGACCCTGAGAGACTACATCCGCTGGGCCAGCAGCGAATTCAACCGTCACCATCTGACCTTTGGCCATGGTTTTGAAAAGTCCCTGGATGAGGCAGTTTACCTGGTGCTGTATGCGCTGGAACTGCCCTGGGACTGGCCCGAGCGCTACTTCGACTGCGTGCTCACCACGTCGGAGCGCGAGCGGGTGCTGGCGGTGCTCCGGCAGCGTATCAAGACCCGTCATCCGGCTGCCTATATCACTAGCGAGGCCTGGTTCTGTGGTCTGCCGTTCTACGTCGACTACCGCGTGCTGGTGCCGCGCTCCCCGATTGCCGAGCTGATCGATCACCGCTTCGAACCGTGGCTGGACAGCACCCGCGTCGACAGCATTCTCGATCTGTGCACCGGCAGTGGCTGTATTGCCATCGCCTGCCAGTACGCCTTTCCGCAGGCGCGGGTGGTGGCTTCCGATCTGTCGCTGGATGCGCTGGAAGTGGCGCGAATCAATGTGCAGAAACATGACATGAGCGATGAGCTCGAACTCTACGAGTCTGACCTGTTCGATTCCATTCCAGCCCAGCGCTTCGACCTGATCGTGTCCAATCCGCCGTATGTCGATGCCGACGACATGGCCGCGTTGAGTGAAGAGTTTCAGGCCGAACCCAGTCTCGGGCTGGCGGCCGGTGGCGATGGTCTGGCCATTGTCGATCGGATGCTGCTGGCGGCGCCGGACTACCTGAGCGAAAATGGCCTGCTGGTGGTCGAGGTCGGCAATTCGCAGGCCGCGATGATGGAAAAATATTCCGCGCTTGATCTGACATGGATCGAGTTCGAAAACGGAGGTGGCGGGGTGTTCTGCGTGACCGAGCAGGCGCTACGCGAATTCGTCGCAAATCGATAACGGGAGTGAACTGACATGGCTTGGTGGGGTAAGGCGCTGGGTGGCGCATTCGGATTCCTGATGGGTGGCCCGCTGGGCGCGCTGATTGGCATCGCGTTCGGGCATAACTTCGACAAGGGGCTGGGTTCCATCATGTCGGATCAGACATTCGAACCGGGTCAGCAGGAGCGCGTACAGGCGGCTTTTTTTACCGCCACCTTCTCGGTCATGGGGCATATCGCCAAGGCCGATGGCAAGGTGACGCCCGATGAGATCCGCATGGCCGAGGCCGCCATGACCAACATGGGGCTGTCGGCCGAGGTGCGCGAATCGGCCAAGAGGTTGTTCAACGAGGGCAAATCGGCCGATTTTCCGCTCGATGAGGTGCTCGAACAGTTCCGCAAGGAGATTCACCGCCGCAGCACGCTGCTGCAGATGTTTCTCGAAATCCAGTTACAGGTGGCCTACGCGGATGGTGAGTTGCACCCCGAGGAAGAGCGTATCCTTGCGCATATCTGTGAGCGTCTGGGCATTCCGCTGCAGCAACTCAGAAGGCTCGAAGAGATGATCAAGGCCGGCTTTGGCCAGGCCAGCTACCAGACCCGTTCCGCGCCGCCACCGCGCGCCACGCTGACCGATGCCTACACGATTCTGGGCGTGGACAAATCAGCTAGTGACGCCGACATCAAGAAGGCCTACCGCCGCCTGATGTCGCAACACCACCCGGACAAACTGGTCGCCAAGGGCCTGCCGGAAGAAATGATCAAGGACGCAACCGAAAAGACCCAGCAGATCAAGGATGCTTACGAAAAAATCAAAGACTCGCGAGGTATGAAATAGTGGCTGATCAAATCCTGTATGAACACAATCCCGCCCCCGGCAAGCTCGACGTGCTGGGCGTAGAGGAATGGCCGATCTGGGAGAAAGAACCGTCCGAGTTTCCATGGACCTATGATCGCCAGGAGGTTTGTTACATCCTGGAGGGCAAGGTCGTCGTCACGCCGGATGGCGGCGAGCCGGTCGAGTTGGGGCGCGGGGATTTTGTCACCTTTCCCAAGGGCATGAGCTGCACCTGGAAGGTGCTGGAGTTTGTTTCCAAGCATTATCGTTTTGAGTGATTGTGACTGGCCTGTGCCGGGTGCGCCAGCTTGAGGTTCCGCGCTGTGATGGATCGCTTGAAACATATCGCCCTGCTTCTGTTGTGTTTTCCGTTGTTGACGGCCTGCGCAACGCTTGAGGGTGAGCCGGACCCGGAAGATCCATTCGAAAGTTATAACCGTGCCATGTTCGAGTTCAACGACACGGTCGATCGCAACCTGCTCAAACCGGTCGCCGAGGGTTATGTCAAGGTGACGCCCGGTTTCTTCAGACAGGGCGTGAGCAATTTTTTCAGCAACCTCGACGATGTTGTGGTGATCGTTAATGATCTTCTGCAGTTAAAGATCGTCCAGGCGGTCTCTGATCTATCCAGATTCGTGGTCAATTCGAGCGTCGGACTGTTCGGGGTTCTGGATGTGGCGAGCCCCATTGGTTTAAGCAAACACAACGAGGATTTTGGCCAGACCCTGGGCTATTGGGGTGTGGGCAGCGGCCCCTACCTGGTGTTGCCATTCTTCGGTCCCAGTTCGCCACGAGACGGCCTGGGCCTGTATGTGGAAGCGACCGAATTCGATCTGGTTGACCGACATGTGGATGACAACCGGGACCGCAACCTGCTGCAGGCCACGAAAATCATCAACACCCGGGCGCGCCTGTTGTCTGCCGGCAGGCTTCTGGACGCCGCAGCCCTCGACCCCTACACGTTCATGCGTGACGCCTATCAGCAACGGCGACTTAACCTCGTCTACGATGGCAATCCACCGCCAGAGGAGTTTGACGAAACCGAGCATGAGGATTCGTGGATGCCGGATTCGGAAACTGATTGAGCGGCCCGGTTGCGCCGCAGGGGGGGTATGGATGCTCGGAGTAAAGGCCTTTCCTTCTTTAGAAATGTCCACGGTGCTCAAAAAGGCGGGCGCACGGACAAGAATGCTGGATAATGCAGCGTCTTTGTCGGCTGGCGAAGGTTTCACGCGCAGGTAAGGGCGGGACTTCGTAGCTAAATGTGTTGTGCGCGCGAGGCTCTTTTACGGCGGAAAGAGCCGCAAACGCCTTTCCCCGATTGAGGGGCCTGCGGCTCCCCAAAAATCAAGCCATTTTGCGCGGCACGGGCCGAGTCGCTCCTGCTCCACGGCCCTCATCGGGCATCCCTGCCCGCTGACCCCACAAAATACCTCGATTTTCGGCGCCCAATTAAGGGGAGGGCGCTGGTAAAGAGTCTGAAGCTGTGGAGCGTTTCTGATTTAGAAGATTTCCCCCTTTGTAAAAACATTCGCCTAAACGTTTTTTTAAGTGGTGGCGGTATTTTGTTTCGAACCGTATTTTTTGGTTGGCACCATGATAACCGCTTGGATGCAACATAGAACCCCCTTCAAGCCCGCGGCAAAAGTGCAGTCAAATCGGGGTAAATCCGCAGGGATGCGGATTTAGGGCCAGCGCGGTTGGACCCGCGTCTGGCCCGACTGCGATTTGGCTGTGCTTTTGACGACGAAAGGGCTTGTTGGGGCAGCCTTTCTTGGTGACTTCTTTTGGCTGTTGAAAAGAAGTCACTCGCGCGTTTCGCCGTAAATTGCTACGAAGACCGGGCAGCATTTACGTGCGAAACCCTACCCCGCTAGGCAGCTACGGAGCGCCCTGAAAAACGTAATTTTGATTTTCCCATCTTCTATGGCCTAATTCCCCAAAACCAAACCAACTCCCACCCATGCAATTCGAATTAATCACCAACAGCGCCACGGCCCGCCGCGGCCGCCTAACCTTCGATCGTGGCACGGTCGAAACACCCGCCTTCATGCCGGTCGGTACCTACGGCACGGTCAAGGCCATGACGCCAGAGGAGCTGCACGAGCTTGGCGCCGAGATCATTCTCGGCAATACCTTTCACCTGATGCTGCGTCCCGGTACCGACATCATCCAGAAACACGGCGACCTGCATGATTTCATGCACTGGCAGGGGCCGATCCTGACCGACTCCGGCGGTTTCCAGGTCTACAGCCTTGCGGAGATGCGCCAGATTTCGGAGGAGGGCGTGCGCTTCCGGTCGCCGGTGGATGGTGCGCGGGTTGAGCTGACGCCGGAGATCTCGATGCAGGTGCAACGCGCGCTGGGCTCGGATATCGTCATGATCTTCGATGAATGCACCCCGTACCCGGCGACCCACGGTCAGGCCCAGGTGTCGATGGAATTGTCGCTGCGCTGGGCCGAACGCAGCAAGAAGGCCTTTGGCGATAACCCGAATGCGCTGTTCGCCATCGTGCAGGGCGGCATGTTCGAGGATCTGCGCAGGAAATCCGTGCGCGAGCTGAAAAAAATCGGTTTCGATGGTTACGCCATCGGTGGACTGTCGGTGGGCGAGCCGGCCGATGAGCGCAATCATGTGCTGGATATCTGTGTGCCCGAACTGCCCGTGGACCGGCCACGTTATCTCATGGGCGTGGGCAAACCCGAGGATATTATCGAGGCGGTGCGGCGTGGCATCGACATGTTCGATTGCGTGATTCCGACGCGTAATGCGCGTACCGGGTTCCTGTATACCTTCAATGGCATTCTCAAGATTCGCAACAGCCGTTTCGCCGATGATGCGCGCCCGGTGGACGCGTCCTGCGGTTGTTATACCTGTCGCAATTACAGCCGCGCCTACCTGCGTCACCTCGACAAGTGCCACGAGATACTCGGTTCACGCCTGAACACCATTCATAATCTGTATTTCTTCCAGGACCTGATGAGACGGATTCGCGCCAGCATCGAGGAAAACCGCTTTGCAACCTTTGCCGACGAGTTTTATCGCCTGTACCAGGCGGGTGTGAATGACTGACAAGCTTGTCAGCGCCGAAGCCGCCGCGCGTTTGATCGGCGATGGCGATACGGTCGCGACCGGTGGTTTTGTCGGCATCGGGGTGCCCGAGGCGCTGTTAAGTGCGGTGCAGACCCGGTTTCTGTCGGATGGCGCACCGCGCAACTTGATCCTGGTGTATGCCGCCGGGCAGGGCGATGGCCGCGAACGTGGCCTCAATCACCTGGCTGAAAAGGGCCTGGTGCGGCGCGTCATCGGCGGCCACTGGGGCTTGGTGCCGCGTCTGGGCAAGCTGGCCGTGGACAACGAACTCGAGGCCTGGAATCTGCCGCAGGGCGTCATCACCCACCTGTACCGCGATATCGCCGCCGGCAAGCCGGGCACNTTGACCCATGTCGGCCTTGGCACCTTTGTCGATCCGCGCGTGGATGGCGGACGATTGAACGCGTCCGCGCGTGACGACCTGGTCGAGGTNGTGACCCTCGGCGGTGCGGAATACCTGTTTTACAGGGCCTTTCCCATTCATATCGGGTTATTGCGCGGCACCACCGCAGATAGCAAGGGCAATATCAGCATGGAGCGCGAGGCGCTGGTGCTGGAGGCGCTGGCCATCGCCCAGGCGGTGCGCAACAGCGGCGGCAAGGTGATCGTGCAGGTCGAGCGCCTGGTCGAGAACCGCGAGCTGCATCCGCAGATGGTGCGTATCCCGGGCATACTCGTCGATGCCGTGGTACTGGCGGAACCGCAGGACCACTGGCAGACCTTCGCCGAGGCCTATAATCCGGCCTATACCGGTGAGCGGGTGGCCAGGCCTGAATCGATCCAACCCGAGCGTGATGTGCGCCTGATCATCGGCCGCATCGCGGCCCGTTACCTGCGCCGCGGGGCCATCGTCAATCTGGGTATAGGCCTGCCCGAGGCGGTCGCGATGGCGGCACAGGAGAACGGCCTGATCGATGACATCACGCTGACGGTGGAACCAGGGGGGATCGGTGGCGCGCCGTCAAGTGGCCTGAGTTTCGGCGCGAGCGCCAACCCGCAGGCGATCATCGATCAGCCGGCGCAGTTCGATTTCTATGATGGCGGTGGCCTCGACCAGGCCTTTCTCGGCATGGCCGAGGCGGATGCCCAGGGCAATGTCAATGTGAGCCGCTTCGGCCAGCGCCTGGCCGGTGCGGGAGGCTTCATCAATATCAGTCAGAATGCGCGCGAGGTGTATTTTATGGGCAGCTTTACGTCCGGCGCGCAGGATCTTGTGATCGAGGGTGGCCGGTTGCGCATAAATGCCAACGGCCAGATCAAAAAATTCGTCTCCGCCGTGCAGCATTTAACCTTTAGCGGTTTGCACGCGCTGCAAAAAAATCGCATCATTCGTTACATAACCGAACGCGCGGTATTCCGCCTGACAGAACGGGGGTTGCAGCTTGAAGCCATCGCCCCCGGTATAGACCTACAACAAGATATTCTGTCGCACATGGAATTCGCGCCCATCATCGAAGGAGAACCCGAGGTGCTCGATGGCGAGCTGTTTGACTGATGCCTGATTCAAGACCGGATGCCGTCTATTTTTACGCAACCTGCCTGGTCGACATGTTCTATCCCGAGGTCGGCCTGGCGTCGATCGAGCTGATCCAGCGCGAAGGGGTCAAGGTGATCTTTCCTCCCGATCAGAGCTGTTGCGGTCAGCCGGCGTGGAATTCGGGTTATCGTGAACAGGCAGGCGAGGTCATTGCCTCGCAACTCAAGCTGTTCCCCAAAGATCTGCCCATCGTGGTGCCGTCGGCGTCCTGTGCCGGCATGATAAGAAACCACTGGCCGCAGGCGTTTGAGCCGGGGCCGCAACAGCAGCGCGCCATGTCGATCGCAGGGCGGGTGGTCGAATTGACTGATTTTCTGCTCAATCAACTGGGCTACCGCCCGGCCTTGCTGAAAAACCCGCTGAAGGTGGCCGTGCACAATTCCTGCTCGTCGATTCGTCATTATCCGGTCGCCGGCAATATCGAGACGCTGCTCGAATCCATGGGCGCCGAGCTGCGTGAGCAGGCCAACAAGGCCGAGTGCTGTGGTTTCGGTGGCGCCTTTTGTGTCAAGCAGGCCGATATCTCGGGCAACATGGTGCAGGACAAATGCACGGCCCTGCTCGATAGCGGCGCCGAGGTGATCCTGAGCCAGGACTGTGGCTGCCTGATGAATATACGCGGGGCCTTTGACAAGGCGGGTCGCTCGCAGCAAATCCAGCATATTGCAGAGTTTCTGCGTGATCAGTCGGCGCCAGCCGGGGTCAATCAATAGATATGGCAGCGCCTTCCGCCAGCTTCGTTCAACGCATTCACGACGCGCTGGATAATCAGCAGGCGCGCAGCAATTTCCGCTCGGCCATGACCGGGGTCATGGCCAATCGCCAGCGCCAGTTTCCTGATGATGCATCGCTGCAGATGCGCCGCCAGATCGCCTCGGATATCCGGGCCGATGCGTTGCGCAGACTGCCCCGGCTGTTGCGCCAGCTCGAACAGAAGCTGGGCGAGAACGGCATCGAGGTGCATTGGGCGCAGAATGCGGAGGAGGCCAATCAGGCCATTGCCTGCATACTGGCCAAGAATCACGTGCAAAAGGTGGTCAAGGGCAAGTCGATGGTGACCGAGGAAATCGGCATGAACGAATACCTGGAACAGCGCGGTATCCAGGTGATCGAGTCGGATCTTGGCGAATTCATCATTCAACTGGCCGGTGAAGCGCCGTCGCATATCGTGATGCCAGCGGTGCACAAGAACCGGCGCGAGATTTCCGAGCTGTTCAAGGCGCATATCGACGGCGCCGAGTACACCGAGGATGTCGACGAATTGACGGCGATTGCAAGGCGCGAGTTGCGTTACCACTTCGAGACCGCTGATGCCGGTATCTCCGGGGTCAATTTCATGGTTGCCGAGAGTGGCAGCCTGGTGCTGATCGAGAACGAGGGCAATGGCCGCCTGTCGACGACCTCGCCACCCCTGCACATCGCGGTGACCGGTATCGAGAAGGTCGTCGAAAAGCTCAGCGACCTGGCGCCCCTGCTCGATATCCTGCCCAAATCGGCCACTGGTCAGCCGATTACCACCTATGTCAACATGATCAGTTCGCCGCGCAAGGCGGGCGAACTGGACGGCCCGCGCAGGGTCCACCTGGTGCTGGTCGATAACGGCCGTTCGGCGATTCAGACCAACGAGGCCTTCATCGATACCTTGAAGTGCATTCGCTGTGGCGCCTGTATCAATCACTGCCCGGTGTATGTACAGATCGGGGGACACGCCTATGGCACCACCTATCCCGGTCCCATCGGCACGGTGCTCGAACCGCAAAAGCAGGGCCTGGGGCAAAAAGGCGAGCTGTTGTCGGCCTGCACCCTGTGCGGGCGCTGTGGCGAGGTGTGCCCGGTGAAAATCCCGCTGCCGGACATGATCAGTCGGCTGCGTCATGAGTCGGTGCATGCGGTGCGCGGTACGGCCCCAGCGGTGAAACAGGCCGGGGCGCTCAAGCGCTGGCGTGAATCCGTGTTTTGGACCCTGTGGGCGCAGATGCATGAACGCGGTTTTTTGTATCGGTCAGTGTGCCGCGCATTGTGCCGTTTCCGGGGTGTCATGCCGGGCCGCATTCCGGGCTGGAGCGACTATCGCAAAACGCCGCGCCTGGCGCGGCGCTCGCTGCACGAACTGCTCAAGCATAACGACGAGGTGGCAGGTGAGTAGGGATGCGATCCTCGGCCAGCTGCGTGCTTATCCTGGCCAGGTTGTGGATTCCATTGTGGGGCTGCAAGCGTCCGATCTGGCGACGCGGCTTGATCGGTTTCAGACGAATATGGACAACGCCCGGGCGCGGGTCATTCGCTGCGCCGAGGCCGAGCTGGCCGGGCTGATTGGCCAGTTACTGGACGAGTTTCAGGTGAAACGCCTGTGTTACGGGCTGGAGTCAGTCGTGCGACCGTGGGTGGCCGAGTTGCCGGATTCGGTCACAGGCGTATGTTACAGCAGTCATGTCGAGTCGTTTCGCAAGGAGTTGTTTTCAGATGTCGATGCCGGGCTGACCGCGTGCGAGGCGGCTTTGGCCGAAACCGGTACCCTGGTGCTGGCCTCCAGCGTCAAGCGGCCTCGTTTATTGTCACTGGTGCCTCCGCTGCATATTGCCGTGGTGCGCGCCGAGCAGGTGTTTGACACTATGGCGGATTGGCTGGGCGACGTGGATGCTGCGCATATGCCTTCCAATTTCATCCTGATTTCCGGTCCGTCCAAATCCGCTGATATCGAACAGGTGCTGGCCTACGGCGTGCATGGCCCCAGGGCGCTGGTGGTTTTGCTGGTCGATCCAGATTAATCCTTTCATATCGTCGCTGCGCTATGCAATAATACGCGCCGTTTTTTTCCGACCCGCCCGCGCAATTTTCAGGTCGCGGGTCCTTGACCATTTAAGGTATTCCTATGAGCTTTTTTATCAGTGACGCACTGGCACAGGCCGCCCCCGCCCAGCAGGCCGACCCCTTCATGTCTTTCCTGCCCTTGATCATTCTGTTCGTGATCTTTTACTTTCTGTTGATTCGTCCGCAGCAGAAAAAAGCCAAAGAACACCGCGAGATGGTGTCGGCGATGAAAAAAGGTGATGAAATCGTGACCCAGGGTGGCATGGTTGGCAAGGTTATCGATGTCAGTGAAGGTTTTCTGACTGTCGAGATTGCCGACAATGTTCAGGTCAAGCTGCAGAGCCATGCGGTTTCTACCGTGTTGCCCAAGGGCACTATCAAGACCCTTTAGGGCGGAATAACGATGAATCGATATCCGCTATGGAAATACCTCATCCTGATCATCGCGCTGGTCATTGGTGGGATCTACGCAGCACCTAACCTGTATGGGGAAGACCCGGCGGTCCAGATCTCGCACCGTGTCAACCTGATCAATGATGCGGAACTGGCGCACATCAAGTCGGTGCTGACCAATCTCGACATCGAACACAAGTCACTGGAGCTTGGTGATGGTTACGTACTGGTGCGTTTCAAGGGCGAGGAAGCCCAGCTCAAGGCAGCAGGCCAGATCAAGGAGACCTTGCAGGCCGAGGACAGTCGATACACCGTGGCGCTGAACCTGGCGCCGGCAACGCCTCAGTGGTTGCGGTCATTCAATGCCCTGCCCATGTATCTGGGTCTGGACCTGCGCGGTGGTGTGCATTTCCTCATGGAAGTTGACATGGATGCAGCGATAACCAAGGCGCTGGATCGGCTGTCGAGCGAGGTGCGAACCTTCCTGCGCGAGGAAAAAATTCGTTACCGCACGGTGGAAATCAAGAAGGCCTCGCTGGAAGTTCGTTTCTCAAACGCTGACGAACGTAGCAAGGGCTTGCTCAGGCTGGAGGAAGAGTTTCGTGATTTCATCGTCGAAAGCGCGGATTCCGACGGCAATTATTTCGTTACCTTGAGTTTTACCGAAACGGCGTTGAAAGAGGAAAAGAGTTCGGCCGTTAAGCAGAATATCTCGACCCTGAAAAACCGGGTCAATGAGTTGGGTGTTGCCGAGCCGGTCATTCAGCAGCAAGGCGAGGACCGCGTGGTCGTGCAGTTGCCGGGTGTGCAGGATACGGTTCGCGCCAAGGAGATCATAGGCGCCACGGCGACCCTGGAATTCCGCCTCGTTTATGGCAGCTACACGGACTGGACCGCGGCCGAGTCGTCCGGCAAGATTCCGCTGGGCGCGCGCCTGTACAAGGAGTCCAACGGTTCGCCGGTATTATTGCAGCGTACCGTCATCGTCACCGGTGACCAGATCGTAGGCGCGGCCTCGGGCATCGACACCCAGTCGGGCACGCCGGATGTCACCATCACCCTGAACAGCAAGGGCGCGGACCGTATGAGCAAGGTCACGCGGGATAATATCGGCAAACCCATGGCGGTGGTGTTTATCGAGGACAAGTACGAGATTCGCGAGATGGACAATGGTGAGTTCACTCGTGTCAAGCGCACCGAGGAACGCGTCATCAATGTCGCCACCATTCGCGATCAGTTGGCCAAACGGTTCCATATCACGGGTCTGGACAGCACCCGCGAGGCGCGTGACCTGGCGTTGCTGTTACGCGCCGGTGCGCTGCGTGCGCCGATGATCATTGTCGAGGAGCGCACGGTTGGCCCAAGCCTGGGTCAGGAGAATATCGATAAAGGCTTCATGTCGGTGGTGATTGGTTTTGTCGCTGTGCTGCTGTTCATGGCGGTTTATTACAAGGTATTCGGCCTGGTCGCCAACGTCGCCCTGACCGTCAACCTGGTGTTGATGGTGGCGATTCTGTCGCTGTTGCAGGCCACCCTGACCTTGCCGGGTATTGCCGGTATCGTGCTTACCGTGGGTATGGCGGTTGACGCCAATGTGTTGATCTTCGAGCGTATCCGCGAGGAAATACGCCTGGGTAATTCGCCGCAGGCTGCGATTTTCGCCGGTTATCAGAAGGCGTTCAGCACCATCACCGACGCTAATATCACCACCCTGATTGCAGCGGTCATCCTGTTCAGTTTTGGCACCGGCCCGATCCAGGGTTTTGCGGTCACTTTATCCATCGGCATCCTGACCTCGATGTTCACCGCCATCCTGGGTACACGCGCCCTGATCAACCTGATCTACGGCGGCCGAAACATCAAAAAGCTGTCGATTTAAGGAGTCGAGAACATGTCTAAAAACGACGAATCCCCGTTCGGAAGAATCGACTTCATGGGCTGGCGTAAGCCGGCCATGATAATTTCCGGCGTTGTGTTACTGATATCGATCGCTAGCCTCATTGTCAACAAGTTGAATGTCGGTATCGACTTCACTGGTGGTAGTGTCATCGAGATCGGGTATAGCGAGGCCGTCGACCTGGTGCCGGTACGTCAGGCCCTGGCCGATGGTGGTTATGCCGATGCCATCGTGCAGCATTTCGGCAGCGCCAGCGAGGTGCTGATCCGCCTGGTGCCGCGTGACGGCCAGAACAAGGCCGATATGAGCACCCAGGTTATCGGCTTGCTGGAGCAGCAGGCTGGTAGCAAGCTTGACGTGCGGCGTGTCGATTTCGTGGGCCCGCAGGTTGGAGAAGAGTTGCGCGAGGATGGTGGTCTGGCGGTGCTGTATGCGCTGATCGCGATCCTGATCTATGTATCGATACGTTTTGAGTATCGTTTCTCACTGGGTGCGGTGGCGGCCCTGATTCACGACGTGGTCATCACACTCGGTGTATTCTCGGTGTTGCAGCTTGATTTCGATCTCAGCGTGCTGGCGGCGATTCTGGCGGTTATCGGTTACTCGCTGAACGATACCATTGTGGTGTTCGACCGCGTGCGTGAAAACTTCCTGCGCATTCGCAAGAAATCACCGATGGAAACCATCAATATTTCGATCAACCAGACCATCTCGCGAACCTTGATGACCTCGCTTACCACGTTGCTTGTGTTGTTGTCGCTGTATGTGTTTGGTGGCGAGGTAATCGAATCCTTCGCCCTGGCATTGATCATCGGTATCGTCGTGGGCACCTATTCGTCGATCTATGTGGCCAGCACCACTGCATTGGCCCTGGGCGTGTCCCGCGAAGACCTGTTGCCGCCGGAGCCGGACCCCAACGAGGCCGAGAGCCCCTGATTCGGACTGATCACAGGTTCTTGAAAAACGGGCCAAAGGCCCGTTTTTTTTTGGTTGCTCGGTGAAGCCGGCAAAGCCGTGTGCTTGAAAGAAAGCAGAAACGCCCCGACTGAGGGGGGATCTGAATGGCAAGGGCGTCGCTGGCCCAGCATGCGATGCCGAATAAAAGCTTTGAAGAAATAGGGCGGCAGTCACTGGAACCCGTGAGCACAGGTTGGTTCAAGGTTGCATGAGCCGCATACGAGCCCCCTGCGTATGGTTCTGTGAGAGGTGTGAGGCGTAAGCCTCTCCCTGCTCGATGTCGCTATTTAAAAGCGACGACTTCGCTCTCGATCAAAATTCCCATTTTCCATCCGGTTCTTCACCATTGTCAGGCATTGCCTATAATGTATGGGCTTCGACCCAAAAAAATATGTCAAAACGATAGCCGGAGGAACGACATGAAGCTCGACGTACTGGGATGCGCAGGGGGAGAGGGGGCGGGTCACCGCGCCACGGCTTTCTTGATCAACAATAATATCCTGTTGGATGCGGGTAGCGTGGCGAGCGTGCTCAGTCTGGAACAGCAGGCGCAATTACGCTATGCATTGATCAGCCACGCACATCTCGATCATGTCAAAGATCTGGGCTTTGTTATCGATAATACCTTCGCCATGCGCGAGCGGCCGCTAAGGCTGTTAGCCGAGGCGCCCGTCACCAAGGCACTTAAGGACCATTTTTTTAACTGGACAATCTGGCCCGATTTTACAGGCTTGAATAACGATCAGGGCGCAGTGATGGAGATAATCGATATAGACGGACGATTTGAACTGGATGGGCTGGTGATCGAATCGATCGAGGTCAATCATCCGGGGCGGGCTTTTGGGTTTGTCATTACTGATTCGGCATCAGGCAGTTCGATTGTTATCACCGGCGATACCGGCGAAACCGAGAATATCTGGCTCAGAGCGCGCGAACTCGCTGATTTGAAGGCTGTGTTCGTTGATACGGCATTCCCCAATAATATGGCTGAGCTGGCCAGGGTGTCGGGCCATTTAACGCCTTCAGGTCTGATCAAACAGTTGCAAAAATATGGGTTGCAGCATGTGCCGGTGTACTGTTATCACCTGAAACCGGCCTTTCATGACGAGGTGCTGGCAGACATTCTCGCTATTGAGCGTTCCAACATTGTTGCGCTGAGACAGGGCCAACATCTGGCCTGGGGTTGATGCCTGGTGGAATCTTGACTCGACGCGGATTCCAGCACATGATCCAGCCTTCTTTTTCTATGGTTTTCCATTCATGGGCCAGTATAAGCTGTCGAACCAGGCGCAGGGCATATCGACCTCGCCAATTCTGATCATCGCCGCCGAAATCAATAAAAAAATCCAGCAGGGTGAAAAGGTCTATAACCTGACGGTTGGTGATTTCAATTCCAGGATTTTCCCCATTCCGACGCGCCTGACAGAACTCGTCGTCGAGGCCTATCAGGCGCACGAAACGAATTATCCCGGCGCGTTTGGCATGGATGGTTTACGCGGTGCGATCAGCTCGATGTTACACAGAATCTGTGATGTCGATGTGCCGGTATCGGAGATTCAGGTGTCGTGCGGATCGAGGCCATTGATCTATTCGTTTTTCAAAACAGTGGTCGATGCCGGGGATAAGGTCGTTTATCCCACGCCGTCCTGGAACAATGATTTCTATACTCAATTGCACGATGCCCAGGCGGTCGAGGTTGAGACATCGCGCAAAAACAATTTTTTCCCCACTGCCGATGATCTGCGTCCGTTTATCCGGGATGCGGTATTGTTGTCATTGTGCTCGCCGCAGAACCCCACCGGGACATTGTTGGAACGTCAGCAACTGCAGGATATCTGTGATCTTGTCATGCAGGAGAATCGTCGGCGCGAACCCGGGCAAAAGCCCCTGTATGTGATGTTCGATCAGGTTTACTGGATGTTGACTTTTGGGCATGCCGAGTTCCACCATCCCCTTAAGTTGTGCCCCGAGATTCGTCCTTATGCCGTGTTTATCGATGGTGTGTCGAAGTCCATGGCCGGCACCGGTGTGCGTGTCGGCTGGGCGAACGGACCCGAACATATCATTGCGCCCATGCGTGCGTTCATTGCGCATATCGGTGCCTGGGCGCCGAGGCCGGAGCAGATCGCGGTTGGTCGCTTCCTTGACGAAAGCGACGCGCTAGACCGGTTTCTAAGCGGGTTTCGCTTGCAGTTGCAGTCGCGTCTGGATGGGTTCTACCGGGGGTTCATGGCGCTCAAAGACAAGGGCTACGATGTCGATGCCGTGGCGCCACAGGCGGCCATCTACCTGTCCGTGAAACTTGAGCTGAAGGGCAAGAAGACGACGCGCGGCGAGATTCTGGATAGTGATGAAAAGGTTCATCGCTTTTTGCTCGATGAGGCGGGAATCGGTTTATTACCGTTCTCGTGGTTTGGGGCCAGACAGCATGCGAACTGGTATCGCCTGTCGGTTGGGGTGTGCAGCGAGGACATGGTTGAGCAGGTCATGACGGCGCTCGAAGCGGCGCTGCAATCGCTGCAGTAATCAATAATCATATAATTAAAATAAATATATGATGCAGAATCAACAGGGTAGCGTGAGCTTTTCTTAAGGCTATCTTCGCTATATTGTCACCGACCCAAGTTTCGGAGTTTGTCCTGCGGGGGCGAGCGGATAAGGCCTTTACGCAGCTCGCCGTGAATACATCCGCGCAGGCTCAGCGGCCGCTTGCATGCTGCCGAAGGTTGCACAAAGGCACTATGCTCACGCTGGCTTGAGGAGTTCTTGAGTTTTGAACTCCGAAACTTGAGATACAGGCAAATCATGAAACCGGGTGCTGGTTTTGCCGCTGTGAGGTGTTATATTGCCTCGAGCGTTTATGTTCTGGGTGCATTCTTTGCCATGGATTGTGGTCAGACCTAACGTACAACCAATAATGACACGTTCAATCACACGGAGAACCTGATGATCAATCACTTTATTCCACGCAACAAAACACTTATTGCCGCCGCGGCAGTCACTGCGACCATGCTGGCCTCGCCGCTGGTCGCGGCCAGTTCCTTCATTACTATTGGCACCGGTGGCGTTACCGGCGTTTATTACCCTACCGGTGGCGCGATCTGTCGTCTGGTCAACAAAGGGCGTAAAGAACATGGCGTGCGTTGCTCTGTCGAATCGACCGGGGGTTCGGTCTACAATATCAATACCATTCGGGCCGGTGATCTGGATATGGGCGTTGCACAGTCCGACTGGCAGTACCATGCCTACAATGGCACCAACAAATTCAAGGATCAGGGCGCATTCAAGGATCTGCGCGCCGTATTCTCAGTGCATCCAGAGCCATTTACCGTGGTAGCCCGTGCGGATGCCGGGATCAAGACCTTCACTGACTTGGTGGGCAAACGCGTTAACATCGGCAACCCGGGTTCCGGTCAACGTGGCACCATGGAAGTCCTGATGGCGGCGATGGGTTGGGACAATTCGACCTTTGCGCTGGCTTCGGAACTGAAATCTTCAGAGCAGTCATCGGCCCTGTGCGACAACAAGATCGACGCCATGGTATTCACCGTTGGTCATCCCAGTGGTTCGATCAAGGAAGCGACCACAACCTGCGATACCGTGCTGGTGCATGTGGCCGGTGGCGTGGTCGATAAACTGGTCAAGGAAAACGATTTTTACCGCAAGGCAGTGATTCCAGGGGGCATGTACCGTGGTAATGACAAGGACACACATACCTTCGGCGTCGGTGCGACCTTCGTCTCTTCCACCAAGGCGCCAGCAGACACGGTTTACCATGTGGTTAAATCGGTGTTTGAAAACTTCGATGATTTCAAAAAACTGCATCCCGCATTCGAAAACCTGAAAAAAGAGGAAATGATCAAGGATGGGCTGTCAGCGCCCTTGCATGACGGCGCCAAGAAATATTACAAGGAAGCAGGTCTGCTGTAACCGTCATCGCATCAGGGGGCATTTTGCCCCCTTTTTTCGATTTGCAATTTCCATTGCAGCGGTCTTTGAGGTTCATTTCGGGCATGTCGCTGCGATCATTGTAAACCTGCTGCAGCTGTCGGGCGGGCTGGGTCACGGGACCCGATTACGCAGCATCAGGTATAAAAATCAGGGGGATCACTCATGGCCGACACCAAACTCAGTGCGCAAAACAAGGCCGAGGAGCTGATAGCCGAGGTCGACACGGGTGGGCGCAAGCCGCACGGGATTCCCGCCAGGCTGCTCATTGTGGTGCCGATTCTGTGGTCGCTGTTTCAGTTATGGTACGCCTCGCCGCTGCCATTCATGTTAAGCGGTGCGCTGAAGGATATAGCACCCGGGCTGGCCAGCCTGATGGTGATCAATGACACCGAGGCTCGCGCCATTCACCTGACCTTTGCGATTTTTCTGGCCTATCTGGCGTTTCCCGCGTTCAAGTCTTCGCCGCATGATCGCATTCCCTTACAGGACTGGATGGTCGCAATTATCGGTGCGGGCTGTGCGTCTTATCTGTATATCTTTTATGTCGAACTGTCAGGCCGGCCGGGTTTGCCAACCATGTTGGATCTGGTGGTTTCCGTTACCGGTATCGTGCTGCTGCTGGAGGCAACCCGTCGCGCCCTCGGCCCACCGTTGATGGTGGTGGGTGCGGTATTTCTGCTGTACGCCTTTGCCGGGCCGTGGATGCCGGAGGTTATCGCCCACAAGGGGGCGAGCCTGAACAAGGGCATGTCACATTACTGGCTGTCAACAGAGGGTGTGTTCGGCGTGGCCCTGGGCGTGTCGACATCCATGGTGTTCATGTTCGTGCTGTTCGGTGCGATGCTGGAGCATGCCGGTGCCGGGAATTATTTCATCCGTGTTGCATTCGCCATGCTGGGCCACATGCGCGGCGGACCTGCCAAGGCCGCCGTCGTGTCGTCTGCCATGACCGGGCTGATTTCGGGTTCATCGATCGCCAATGTGGTCACCACAGGGACTTTCACCATTCCGTTGATGAAAAAGGTCGGGTTTCCGGCCGAAAAGGCGGGTGCGGTCGAGGTCGCATCCTCCACCAATGGCCAGCTGACGCCACCCATAATGGGTGCGGCGGCCTTTCTTATGATCGAGTACGTCGGTATCAGTTATATCGAGGTCATCAAACATGCATTTTTGCCTGCAGTCGTGTCCTACATCGCGCTGGTATATATCGTGCACCTGGAGGCGATGAAAGCCGATATGCAAGGTTTGCCGCGGCGCACGATTACCCCGTTTACGCAAAAGCTGATCCAGTTTGTGCTGGTGATTTCAGGCATGATCATCCTGTCTGCAGCGATTTATTATGGACTGGGATGGACAAAAACCGTGGCGGGTGATGCGACCCCTTATATTGCCGCAGCGGTTGCTTTGGTGGCTTATCTCGCGCTGGTCAAGTATGCGTCGCAGGCGCCTGATCTTGACACCTCGCATGAAATCAGCGAGTTACCCGAGGTCGGTCCGACGGTGCAGTCCGGGCTGTATTTCCTGTTACCTATCGTGGTGCTGGTATGGTGCTTGACCGTGGAGCGACTGTCGCCCGGGCTGTCCGCATTCTGGGCCACGGTATTCATGATCTTCGTTGTGCTAAGCCATCGCCAGTTGAAGGAGTTCTTTCGCCGCAACGAGCATGATCTGGGCATGGCCAATCGCAAAGCGCTGCAGGACCTGATCGATGGGTTGGTGTCGGGGGCGCGCAACATGATCGGAATCGGCGTGGCAACGGCTGCGGCGGGTATTGTCGTCGGTACGGTGACCCTAACCGGGGTGGGTCTGGTCATGACCGAGTTCGTGGAATTCATTTCCGGCGGAAACCTGATGTTGATGCTGGTGCTGACCGCTGTGATCAGTCTGATCCTGGGCATGGGTTTGCCGACCACCGCCAACTATATTGTGGTATCGACCCTGATGGCGCCGGTCATCGTTAGTCTGGGTGCGGCCAACGGACTGATTGTGCCGCTGATTGCGGTGCATCTGTTCGTTTTCTATTTCGGTATACTGGCCGATGACACACCTCCGGTGGGGCTGGCCGCGTATGCTGCGGCAGCAATTTCCCAGGGCGATCCGATTCGTACCGGTATACAGGGCTTCACCTACGATATTCGCACGGCGATATTGCCTTTCATGTTCATTTTCAATACCGAACTGATCATGATCGGCATCACCGGTCCAGGGCATTTCGTTCTGGTGGTGTTTGGCTGCATGGCTGGCATGATCGCGTTCGCTTCCGCGACCCAGGGCTTTTTTATCACCCGCAACCGCGTGCTCGAAACCCTTGCGCTGTTGCTCATTTCGTTCACCTTTTTCAATCCGGGCTATTGGTGGGACAAGATTTATCCACCGCTTGAATCGCACGCGGCAAGACAGATCTACGAGATCATTGATGACACGCCGGTCGATAACCGTCTGCGTATTCAGGTTGCGGGTGAAACCCTCGAAGGCAAACTGGTGGATAAGGTCGTGATGTTGCAGATGGGGGAAGGTGCAAGCGCGGTGGATCGATTGTCAGAAGCCGGACTTGAACTGGTTGAAAAAGATGGCAGGCTTATTGTCGACAATGTTGTCTTCGGCAGTTCGGCTGAAAAATCGGGTATAGATTTCGACTGGGAGGTCAGGTCAGTGCAGATCACCGCTGAGCGACCGCCCAAACACCTGATGTACGGTCCAGCCATGGCCCTGTACATACTGCTGTACCTGATGCAGCGTGCAAGGCGTAGCGACGAGGGCGCTCCGCCTTCATGACAACAAGCAGGCTGTTGTCGTCATTGTGCAGCGGTATGTGCAATGTGGTGCAAGCGCCTCCGTGAGGCCGAATAATTGCCTGTCGCACAAAAAAACCACCATTTAAACGGTGGTTTTTTCAGTTTTACGTGCCTGACCGGGCGTTAAAACTCTTCCCATTCATCATCCTCAAAACCCACATGGTTGTCGGCCGCTGTGGCTGCTGTCGGTATGGCAGCCGGTTTTTTGGCTGGCGCTGCAGTGACCTGGCTTACAGGGCTGGCGGATTTGAGCACAGCGGCTGCTCTGGGCGCCGGGGCAAGCTGAGATCGGGCAACCGGTGCGGGTCTGGCTGATGATGCTGGGCGTGAAGCGCGTTCTTTGGAGATCTTGAAAAACTCCATCTTGCGGCTCATTTCAGCGGCCTGTCCGCTCAATGCGGCAGCTGACGCTGATGTTTGTTCGGCCAGTGCAGCGTTCTGCTGGGTGACTTCGTCCAGGCTGGTGACCGCGGTGTTGACCTGCTCAATGCCTTCCGATTGATCCTGGCTGGCGGCGGAAATCTCGGCGATGATGCTGCCGACATTGCTGATGCTTTCAACGATCTGGGTCTGGCTTTTGCTGGTCTGGTTGACGAGATTAACGCCGATCTCGACCTTGGCCACGCTGTCGTTGATCAGTTCCTTGATCTCCTTCGCTGCTGTTGAACTGCGCCCCGCCAGGTTGCGTACCTCGGTGGCGACCACGGCAAAACCGCGGCCCTGTTCACCGGCGCGCGCCGCTTCGACCGATGCATTGAGCGCCAGCAGGTTGGTCTGAAAAGCTATCTCGTCGATGACCCCGATGATCTCGGCAATCTTCTGGCTGGATCGGTTGATTTCTTCCATGGCCCTCGATGCCTGGTCCATGATCTCGCCGCCCTTGACGGCGGTTGATTTCGCCTTGTTGGCCAGTTCATTGGCCTGAGCCGTATTCATGGCGTTGTTTTTGACCGTGTCGGTCAGGTTTTCCATGCTTGAGGCGGTCTGTTCCAGCGCGCTGGCCTGGTGTTCGGTTCGCGATGACAGACTGTTGTTGCCATCTGAAATCTCGCTCGAGGTGGCCGCAATCACGTCGCTGGCATCGAGTAGTGTGGTGATCGTATTCTCAAGATTAGAGATCGTCATGTTGATATGCGACTTGAGTGCATCGAACTGACCCATGTAGATATTTTCAATCGGCCGGGTCAGATCGCCATGTGACAGATAATCCATGGCGCGAGAGGCGTCTTCAAAGATGTTGCTGATGGAGTCGAGCAGACGATTGATGCTCTCGCCCAGATCGCGAAAGAAACCTTCCTTGTCGGACAGATCAATGCGGTTGCCCAGGTCGCCATTCAAGGCGGCCTTGACCATGGCCTGGATATCATCCTCGATAATGTGCTTGAGTTTATCGACGGTGGCGTTGGCATCCTGTTTCAACTGGTTATAGGAACCGAGATAGGTGCCCGAGATACGTTGATCCAGATTGCCTTGCGACAACGATGAAAAGACCCGTTGGGTATCGTTGATAATCGACTCACTGGAGGCGACCAGATCGTTTACGCCCTCGGCCAGGGTGCGGTAAAAGCCGCTCTTGCTGTCGACATGAACCCGTTGGGTCAGGTCGCCATCGCGAGCTGCGTCGACAATCTTCTGGACTTCTTGCTCGATCACCTGCGACAGCTTCTGTTGCATGCTCAGGATAGCCGAGTGAATGCCCGTGCTATGGCCGTGATGGTCGATATGCAACGAGCCTTCGGCGACCTGATGGGCGATCCTGGCGATTTCTGCCGGCTCACCGCCGATCTGTTCGCGAATATTGCGCCCAATCATCATGCCCAATGTGACCGAAACGATCAGCCCGGCCAGGGATATCAGCGACGTCAGTATCAGATCGAAGTCGGCGCCTGATTTCAGTTCCGCGGCGCGCAACGCGAGGTTTTCGGCCAGATGGTCTTCAACCTTTTTCAACAGGTTGATTTTGCCAGTCTGCATCGCGAACCACTTGGTTGGGTCGATGCCGTAACCACCCTGGCCGAGTCGTTCGATGGCGGCGATTGCGGGGGCGTCATCGATGCTGTCGAGGCTGGCTGATGAATCGCTCAACAAGTCGCCCTGACGCGATTGCGCCAGATTGTTGGCCGCGTCCTGGTAGGAATGAATGGTCTTTTCAACCGTGTCGAGATCCGTTCGAGACTGCTCGGACAGGCCCAGCATACCGCGATACTGCGCCAGTATCGGGTAGGCTTTATCAGCCATTTCGTTGACCGTCTGGAGGTCGTTGTCACGGCCTTCTAACACGTAATCCTTGAACCTGTGAATGATGCCGCCGTACCCCATCATCTCGGTCAGCAGGTTGATCAGTGAGCTGCGATCGTTCGAGGTCAGGGCGATCAGACGCATCATGGTGGTTTCGATGATGAATTCACCCTGCATGGTGTCCTGGTAAAACTGTATATCCTGTGGCTGTGCCAGCGAGCGGAATACATTGAGGTAAACATCCTGGGTTGTAACCAGCGACATGAATCGTGTGAACATCTGGTTCGACATGTGATCCTTGGCGAATACATTGGATAACACCGCGCGTTCGATGCCAGCGCGTTCCTTGCCTTTCAGGTAATTGGCGTAGGCGGCGATCATCACCGTCATCTCGGCATCGGGCGACAACTTGGACATGGTTTCAATGAGATGCAGCAGGTCATTGTTATTACCGGTGTAATAGGACAGCGCATCGTTCAAGGGGATGTCAAAACGGTTAACCGCATCACGCGTTGAGTCGAGTTTCTGTAGTGTTTCCAATGTGGTGTCGAGTTCTTTGGCAAAGTCAGCGTTGAAGTCCTTAACGCCAGATCCCTCGATGAAGTCCTTTAGCTGCAGCAGGCGTTCATCAACCAGTTTGCGCTGCTTGATGATATCTGCGCTGAACTTGTCGCCCTTGCTACCCAGGAAACCGGCGGTCATGCCGCGCTCTTTTTGCAATTCGTGAACCAGGTTGCTGGCACTGACACTGAATTCGACCATGATGCCGAGTCGGCTTGCATTCACATGCAGGTCGAGGGCGCGGTATGACTGATTGACGGCGAATACCAGCATGATCACGACAGGCACGGTGATCAGCAGCAGCAGTTTGCTGGACAGTTTTAGCTTGGCAATGAAGTTCATGGATGCTCCACTGAATAGATTGCGGTTATTAGCGGTTATTAGCGGTTTATCGGTTGATAAATAGATAGCTTTAACCCGGGCGGACGCAAGGACTCGTCCCGGAATACTGTCTATCTATAGTTTAAGAACTATGAATTTGCAGGCCGAATAGGGTCTGTTGGCAGGGATATTTCTGATCGGGGTCAAGCCCGACTATGAATCGAACGATCAGGCGAATACCACCCAGGTGGTGGCGATGTACTTGACGCCTTGTTGCAGGGTGACGCCGCGATGTTCGTGGGTCCAGAACGGTGGAAACAGGATCAGCTTGCCTTTTTGCGGCGTCACCTTGACGTCCTGAAACAGAAACTCGGTCTCTCCGCCTGGGCCGGGGACATCGTTGAGATACCATAGGGCAACCAGTTGCCGCTCGGCGAAGTCATGGCTGCCGCCATCGATGTGCCAGTGGTAGTGTTCACCCACCTCGGTGCGCTGAATGGCGTAGCCGTTATCCTTGAATGGTCCTTGGAAGTATGCGTATTTTTCCTTGAACTCCTTCAGCGCCAGCGCCAGTGATCGAAACAGGTTGTTATCGACATCCTTCCAGTGTTCCTTGCCGCTAACCACCATGTCGGTGGACTTCTTGATCGAGCGGTCTTCGCTGAAGGTCTGGCCGATGCGGCCGAGATAGTGTTCGTCCTTGGCCTGTTCGAAGCGCTCGACCATGTTGTCGCACAGGAAGTCGGGCAGGGCATTTTCCTTCTCGAAAATGAATGAGAGGGGTTTCACCTCGCGGATGGTTGTCAGGTCGGCCATATTCAGAATTTGGAGCGCTCTACCAGGGCAATGATTTCAGCGCCCGGATTCTCGGTTCTACGGCGATGAATTTCAAGTATCGATGTCACAACTTGACGCCAGTGCCCGGCCGCTTGAGTAGCCAGGGTGATCAGCGACTCGGCGTTGTTTTCACTGACCCAGTCGCGATAGGCCTGCATGGCGGATGGAAATAACTCCTTACGCATATAGGTCAGGTTAGCGAAGTAGAAATGAATGGATGCCGGGTTATCCTGTCGGACGAGGTAGGGCAGGGTGTGTAGACAATCGGCGAGATGATCGCGCACCGAACGCGCCAGTAACTCGGCGCGGCTGCCCAGCAGATTCAGCATCATCTCCGGCCATGCGGCGCCGAATTCGAGGCTGATCTGCATCTCGCCCTTTTCATGCTGCACCAGGGTGTGCTGTTCGGTTGCGACCATTTGCCTGAGCGCTTCGGCAATATCCTCGTCAAACGGATAGTAGGACAGGGCCGTACCCATGGGATTGTCGAGGCGGCTCCAGTTCCATTCCTGGTAACGCTCCCAACACATGCGTTGCAGGGATTCACGCCGTACGATGATCTCACGACCGGTCGATAGCGCGGGTGGCGCGGTCAGGTCACGCGCGTATTCGCGTCCGGTGATGCTGATGTTGATGCCATCTTGCACCGACTGTTGCGCCAGATCGGCGATGAAAAAGTGTGACACCGCCTTCTGTCCGATACCGGCATGATAGAAAAGACCATCGCCATTCAGCTTGTGGTTGATGGCCTGCGTGTCAAACGGTTCAAATTCATCACCCTTGACCCTGATTGGCTGGTAGTCCTGATCCGCAACAGCGTCCCAGGCGGCTTCCTTGGCGCGCAGCCACTGCGCCATTTGCTCGGCATCGAACTGATCGTTGAAATCGAGCGCGTGGATCCAGCGGTAGTATTCGCGCATCTTCAGCAGGTAAATGCACAGGGTGTAATCCCCGGCATGGTTGGCATCGGAAATGTCACAGTTGAACTGGACCTGTTCGACCAGATGCTGCTGATCGGCAGTCAGTGATTTATCGGATGTCATGCAATAACCGAGTGAAATGCTCAGGTATTTTATGCTAGCATTCGCCTCCCTGAATTTCTATCTTTGATTTTGACATGGCTAGATTAAAAGGCGGCTGGAACCAGCGTGGACGTGTCCGCAGTCTGGAGGAAATCGGTTCCGCAATCAGTTTCAATATCTGGCAGATCGCCGGGCAGGGCGTGCTCGACCTTGAAAACGAGGGTTTTCAGACCGACACTCACTCGCAACGCCTCGATGTGTTATGCGAGTATGCGGCCTTTTGCCTTAACATGGTGGATCGAATCCTGCACGAACAGTTCGATCTTGAGCAGCGCAACCGCATGATCAGTTCGGCGGGCCTGCATCTCGCTGGCATTGTTCAGGATAATCGCCAGGAAACCAACGGTGCGGGCGACTACCGCAACGACTTTCTGGCCCTGCTCAACGACCGCATCGCCAATTATTCCTCCTGCCAGTTCAGCCGCAGCGATGGCCCCAGTTTCGTTTACCTGCGCATGGTCGGCGACTATGTCAGCCAGAAAATGGGCGACAAAGACAATAAATGGATTACCGGGTATGTGATCGATATTGCGGGTGACAAGCTGTTCAAGAGCTTACGCCGCATATTGCCCGGGCTGATCGACCCCGCCAAACGGGTGCGTGAGTCTGAGGGGCTGGCCGAAGAAGGCATGATCGTCGGTTCTGATTACGAATAACGACTTGTCTGATCATTTGTCCCGCATATTCCTGCTCAGTCACATGCGGGCTTATACCAGCCTGCTTGGGCATATTCTGGGTTCTCATCCGCAGATCAGCGGTTATTACGAGATGCATCTCGATTACCGTGATCCGCGGGCCCTGCAACGCCAGCTTGAGTTGTACTGCGAGCACGATGCGCTGAAACCGCGCAGCCGGTTCCTGTTCGACAAATTGCTGCACAACGATTATGCCTTGAGTGCGGCGCTTATTGACCACCCCGATACCCGTATCCTGCTGGCATTACGGCGTCCCGATGACAGCATTCGCAGTATCGTCAGGCTGTTCCGGCAGAAACCGGAGGTCGAGCGCTACGCCCAGGTCAATGCGGCGGCGGAATATTACATTCAACGCGTACAGGCACTGGCCGATTTTTGTCGCGACCAGGCAGGTCGTTACTTTTATTTCGACGCCGAGGCCATGGTGCAGGAACCGGGGCCGTTGCTAGCGCTGATTGGCCAGTGGCTGGCCCTCGATACCCCCTTGAGCGAGACATATGAGCGGTTCAGCCAGACCGGGGTTGAACGCAAAGGTGATGCGTCGTCGCGCCTGCGTTCGGGCAGAATAGACGCCCAGGCGAGCGACTACTCCTCGATAGAGATTTCGCCTGAATCCCTGAGCGAGGCGGCATCAATGTATCGCGTCGGCCGGGAGCTGATGCTGGGCAGCGCGTCCAACAGTTACACGCTGCAGCAACCTGTCGTATAGGTTTTTGGCCTCAGTGGCTTGGGGTCGGCCATTCGTCATGGCCCAGAAATTCCTGCCAGTCAACGCCACCGTCACTGTTGCTGTCGTAACGGCCAAATTCCTTGGCGATAAACGGCAGGTGCTCGTCAGCCTCATCGGCTGAGATCCGGTAATCCTTGTTCATGTCCGCACGCAAAAACTGGCGAGACGACTTGTTCAGCATCATGCGCGCAATCTCGCCGCGTCGCCCTTCGGCCTTGATATCCGGAATGATGGATGTAATGGCAGGCGGCGCAGGGGCTGTCTGTTGTGCACTGTCCACGGGTTTGTTTTCGACCTGTGGGCGCGGCGAACTGCTGGAAGGCGGACCGCTCACACAGGCTGACAGCAGGAGCGAAGAGAGGACACAGGTAATGGTTTGTATGGTTTTCATTGTGGATAAGGCCGGGTCAACATGGCGACGATTATACATCGACAGGATTCTGTCGCAGTCCTAAAACGACTGTTGCCAACAGTCAATCTGCAACAGGTCTGGCCGACATCAGCTGATCCCACACTGAGCGTTCCGCGTGGTAGGAACCTAACGCCGCGGCAATCTGCTGGTGCCGTTGCTGGCGGTGTTGCGGCGACTGAATCTGTCGCCAGGTGCGAGATTCCTGACCGAAGTTGAACTGCATGTTGTCGATAAACTGTTGAACACGGTTCAGGCTGGCGGGTGACTGTCCATCAGTGTGCCACCAGTGATGTTGCTCGGATATCAGCTGCGACAAGGTCTCGACCCGGCGCAGCACGGCCTGGTGTTTGTCGGCGTAGCTGGTGAGTAATCTTGCCTCGATGCGCGCCATGACATCGTTGATCATGTCCGTGCCAAAGGCTGTATTGGGTTGCGATTGCTGTGCAAGTTCCGCCACGCTGAACAGCATCAAATCACCAAAGAACTGGCGCTCAAATTCATCGGCCAGGTCGATACGCGATGCGGCGATTTCAACGCCAGGTCGGAAGTCTTCGGAGCGGTCGCCCGCGCTCGTGCGCCCGTGCAGCATGGGCAGGTTGGCGGATACGAACGCGTTACCGATCTCGGCCTGCACCAGGCGGCCGGCGGTTGGGCCCGACATGCGCAGGCGCAGATGGCCGAATGGAATAATGTATTTCAGGCCGTCGAAGTCGACCACATAGTTGCCCGGATAAATCGTTCTTGCCGGGGTGATGCGGGTAAAGTCGCCGCGGTGGACAAAACTGGTCTTGCGCGTCAGGTGTTCGCCAAAAAAGAACGCATTCAACCTGTTGCTAAAGTGCGCCAGGCAGTCGCGATGGTCATGCGGACCTTGCAGCGGGCAGGGGTAATCGAAATGCACCTGTTTTTGTTTGAAACCAAAAAAATCGGCCATGTCATGGTAGGCAGCATCGTCTATCGGGGCGTTATGCTGCGGGTGGTAGTCGCAGGCCGCGCTGGGTTTTTTGGTGCTTAGCAGGGTGAAGAATGCGATCACATCCTCAAGAAAATTCAGCGCCATGACCGATGGTGAAACTGGTGGGTCGCCGACCAGTTTGCCAGTCAGCATGTGAATCTCGTTACTGCGAAAAATGCGACTGATGTAATGAAAATAATTCAGCGCATAGACCGCGCGCGGCTGTGTCGGATGGGGCAGTTTGAAGTACTGATCGCTATCGACGAGATAGTACAGGGTATTGGCGGCATCGCGAGTCATCTCGCGTAACTTGAGATAACCGATATTGCGATTGGCAGCCTGACCCTTGTGATAAAAGCGCTCGGGGGATTGCCGGCTCAACAGGTTACCCAGTTGGTCGCGCTGGGCCTGTGGAATCTGCTGTAGCAAGCGGTATTGCTCGGCAAAATTCAGGTGCTGGGTGTCAAGCCCTTTGGCGGTAAACTCCTGCGCCAGCTCGATATGCTGTTGCACGTGCCGGGGCTCGCGTGAATCCTCGGCGATGATGACGCGGATTCGAGCGAAGCAATTATTGATTGTGCCGCCGTATCCGAACAGGCGGCAATTCTCATGGATGCTTTGCAGACACTCACGCAGATGAGCGGGCCGGTCGGCCACTGGAATGCACAGGATGAATTCGTGCAGGCTGTCGGCAGCGTAGGTGTGAATGAGATCGGCCTGTTCGCGAAAAAGCGCCTGGTAATCGAGCAGGAGTTCATCGAATACCGATGCATCTTGCCACATCGCGGTTTCCACGTGCTGACACAACTCATCGTATAGCGCGATCCATTGTGGCGCCGAATCCTGCGCTAGCGGTGGCAGGCTGTCGTAGCGCTCGTTGAGTTGCGCGAGTCCTTCTGCAACTGATCGCAGACGCTGCAGGCAGGCGCGCAGATTCTTTGTGCGGTCGGCGCCCACCGCCTATCGCCGCGAAGAGTAGTTCGGATAGGCATCCTGCTCGATCAGGATCTCGATCAGGTTAATGCGGTGGTCAAAATCCGTGTCTTTGAACAGCGTATCCCAGTCCGACTCGCCATCGATGCGGTAATGTTTGATGCCGAACGAGCTGGCCAGCACGGCATAATCCGGGTTGATGAAATCACAATCGATGAAGCGCTGACCGTATTGCTGATGCTGATTCTTGCGAATCAGTCCCATGGTCCGGTTGTTGAACAGAATGATATTGAGCGGTAGCTGGTAGTTGACCGCGGTCATGACCTCCATGGCGCACATATGGAAGCCGCCATCGCCGAGCACCGCGAACAGGGGCTTTTTGAGTTTGAACGCCGCACCGATGGCTGCCGGAATGGCATGCCCCAGCGAGGAAACCCCGGCGTTGGGAAAGAAATGGTCACGCGGCGTGAAGCGGTAGAAATTCTGCGCGAAGATAATGTTGTCATCAAACATCGTCAGGCCGTTGCTGAAGCGCTGTTCGAGCCACGCATAAAATGACTGCACATGCTTGAAGCGTTCATTGAAAATGGTCTCGCCAGCATCGTCCAGGCGTTGCTGCACCGCAAGTTTGTAGGTCGGGATATCGATTTCGCGTCTCACCGGGTCACCTGACGCCTGGCACGCCGCATTCAATGTGCGCACAAACACTCCAAGGTCAGACTGAACGACCAGATCGGCGCGAAACACCTTTTCCAGCTGGTGCGCGTTTTGATCCACCTGAATGANTTTCTTGCGTTCAAGCAGTTCGTTATTCCATACGTAACTGGTGCGCTCGTTGTAACCCGCGCCCAGCAGCAAAATAAGATCGGCTTCGTGGCGCATGTAATGCATGGCGTACCCGGCCGAGGTTACCCCCAGGCTGCCCAGTGATTGCGGCGAATGTTCGTCGATAACGCCCTTGGCCTTGAGGCTACTGGTCACGGCGATATCCATGTGTTCGCAAAGCTGGCGCAGATCTTCCTGGGCGCCTGCCTGAATACAGCCATAACCGGCAATAATCAGGGGTTTTTTGCTTTCGTTGAGCATGGCCAGACAGCGCGAGATGGCTGATTCGGTAACCAGCTTGGCTGGACGCACCGCCTTGAACGACACCTGATCGAGCAGCGCCTCGTCAACCAGCTCGTTTTGCAGGTTGTAGGGAATGCTCAAAACCACGGGGCCAGGGGATTCATCCAGCAGATGGCGCGCGGCCTGGTTGAGCACATTGGCCAGATAGTCGGTGCGTTCGATCAGCTTGTGATAACGCGTAATGCCGGCAAACAGTGCGACCTGATCGACACTGCCACCCTCGCCAGAGCTCTCCTGCAGGCCGCCCTTGCCAAACACGTGGGTGGGCGCCTCACCAGTGATGGCGATGACGGGTTGTTTATCGGCGTAGGCGTTGGCGATACCGGTGATGAGGTTGGTTGCGCCGGGGCCGGCGGTTGTTATACAGGCGCCCACCCCGCGTGTCGCGCGCGCCAGCCCACCCGCCATGAATGCTGCAGCCTGTTCATGTTTGACCAGAACGGTTTTGATCGGCGATGCATACAGCGCATCGTAGACCGGCAGGATATGCGCGCCCGGAATCCCGAAAATTGTTTCAACGCCCAGCCTTTCAAGAAAGCGGACGATTAGTTCACTGACCTGTATCTGCATGAACCCGGTGTTCCAGGGTTAACCCATGATAAAACCCGGAAGCATAGCGATAGTTGCCAGGGATTGGAACCCGAATCGGGAATATTCCGGAAGGCGCTGAAGAATCATCGTTTGCAGCGGGTAAAATATTGAAATATAGAGAAAATTTATCTGGCTATCATTTTGTTTTGGGTGCGCTGAACGGGTGTGGCCTGAGAACTGCCGGGATATCGATATTTTCGCCCGGGTGCGCTGGCGGAACGACCAGGCTGAACTACAATCAGTGTCACTACAAAAGGACTATCACATGAACAAGTCTGAGCCCCGCAATCTTGAAAACATCCTGGACGGCGTCAAGATCCCTCCCGCTCCTGAAATACTGAACAACCTGAACGGCGAGTTGCAAAAAGATGAACCCGACATGACAAGAATGGCGGCGATAATCCAGAAAGACCCTGGTCTGTCGTCGCTGGTCATACGCACGGTGAATTCACCCATGTTTCCCCTGCGCAGCCAGGTTACATCGATTCAACAGGCCATATCGATGCTGGGCATTGGCTACATGATCAATATTGTCATGGGACTGGTGTTGCGTCGTACTTTCGAAACTCAGGAAAGCGCCTTGCCGGGATTCTGGGATTCGCCGACCAATATCGCAATGATCATGTCACAGTTGAGCCGTAAGTTGACCAGACTTGCCTCTGATGAGGCTTACATGCTTGGGCTTTTCCATAATGTAGGACATACATTGATACGCCAGCGCCATACGGATTATTTCGCGTTTTTTCAGCAACACCTGAATCATCCTGACGCATCGATCACCGAGTTCGAGCAGGCTCAATACAACTTTGATCATGCCACGCTGGGTTACTTCCTGGCGCGTAGCTGGGGGTTGCCCGAAGACATCTGTCAGGCCATTCGCTTTCATCATGAGGCGCTGGATTTGCTGGACCAGGGCAATGTGCTGGATTCGGACAACCGGGTTCCGCGCCTGTTGGCGCTACTGAAACTGGCCGAACACATCGACGCGCTATATCAGGGGCGCGATCACGACCACGAATGGGGGCGCTATGCATCTGCTGTTATGCAGTATCTCGGCTTGAGTGAGCCCGATTACCAGGATATCGAAGCCGATATGCTGGAAATGCTGCAAACCGAGGTCCGCTAGGGCGAGAGCTTGCCCGGCACCATGCCTTGCTATGATTTTATACACAACCCAATTGTTTCATTATGGATCGATTTAGTCTGAATTTGGCGACGCTGCTGCTACTCGCCTGTGCTGCATTATTCTCAATCCTTACGCCCGCCAATGCGACCGAGGGTCGCCTGGTCTACCTGGTGTCCGATCTGCGCATTCCGTTCTGGGACATCATGTGGCGCGGCATTCAGCAGCGCGCACGAGCACTCGGTTATGACATCGATGTATTAAGCGCCGAAAACGACGCCCGACGCGAGCTTGAACTTGCCGTCATGGCGATAAATAACCAGGTGGACGGCATCGTGTTGTCGCCCACCAATTCATCGGCGGCGGTGACGCTGCTCAAGCTCGCCAATAAGGCCGGCATTCCGGTAGTACTGGCGGATATTGGCGCGGAATCTGGCGACCATGTCAGTTATATCGCCTCGGATAATTACCTCGGTTCGTATAATCTGGGCAAGTTGCTGGTCGATGCGTTGCGCGCAAGGCAATGGCAGGATGGCAGTGTCGGCATCATTGCCATCCCGCAGAAACGAGCCAACGGAAAAGCGCGCACCGCAGGCTTCATGAAAGCGTTGACAGAAGGCGGCATCAAGGGCAGTGATATCTTCCAGCAGGTCGATTTTTCGTATCGCGAAACCTTTGATTTCACGCGCCAGTTGATCAAGGACAATCCAGACCTTCGCGCCATCTGGCTACAGGGCTCAGACCGTTATCGGGCGGCGCTCGATGCCATCGATATGGCGGGTAAACGACAACAGATTCTGTTGATCTGTTTCGATGCTGAACCCGAATTTCTTGAATTGATTCCAGCCGGTGTTCTGGTCGGCGCCGGCATGCAGCAACCGTTTTTGATGGGCGAGCAAGCCCTGCAGCAGTTGGACCAGCATCTGCAGGGCAGGCCGGTGGCGAATGAAAAGCGCCTGCCTGTGCTGGCCATATCAAGGCATAACATCAAAGACAACCTGCCCAACATTCGGCGCAATGTGCTGGGGCTCGATGTCGAGTAAGCCAATCTGCCTGCACAAATCGAACGAGTTATGCATTAAAACGCCGACCCAGGTCATCGTTGAGGAGCCCGAACGGGGTGTCGTGTAAAATGAATCAGCCGTCTTTCTTTGATGTCTTTTCCATTCGTATACAAGCAGCGATTGCCCCAGATCATTGGGGACGTTGTTGTATCTTGCCTGTCATCGGCCATGGCGCAAGAATGACCGGGCTTGCAAACCAGTTCGACACCGCTTCATGCTAATCAACCTGATCAATAACATCGCCTTTCTGATTGCACTGGTCGCCGCAGGCCA
>JGI11705J14877_10000050_pt1 | contig 68696 bp, 67 predicted proteins | sample Etolaghawater15m_FD_14877 | JGI IMG/M metagenome (IMG submission 14877) | reverse complement strand
AATATCAGTGCATCCATGGCTGAACGGTTCTGGCAGCAGGAGAAGTGGGGGGAGTTGCTGGAGGCGTTCAGAGGGGAGCGGTTTGTTGTGCTTGCAGATCCGAAAGACCGAAATAAAAAAAATGTACTTGAGGCTGCTCATTCGAATGTGGCAGCTACTCCTGTAACGGGGAATGTGTTTGAGGCCGGGGAGATTATCCGGCGTCTCAAGCTGCTGGTAACTCTTGACACATCGCTGGTTCATATTGCGGCTTGTTATGATGTGCCTGTGGTGGCGCTTTTCCGTAATGATCGGGAGAGCATGAGCCGGTTTCCGCCGCTCAGCCCCCAGAGCGATATGGTTGTGTCGCCCGGGCCGCGGATTGATGCGCTGCCTGCTTGTGATGTGAAAGATTCTGTAAAGAGGATGCTTGAAAGGATTCAAAAGCGGGCTGTTCTCTGAAAGAATTGACCGGGTTGCTGTTCTATGGCGGATTTCATTTCAAGGTCAAAGAGCAGGAGGAGAAGTCCGGCGTAGTCAATGCCGCTCTTTTGGGCGAGTTCGTCGATATGGATCGGTTCTTCACCCATGGCTTTGAGTAGAGCGCTCTCTTCTGCTGAGAACGGGGCTGCAGGGCGACGGGTTTCGGCTGTGGCGCCCGGTCTTGTGAGGGTGAAGCGGGGACCGAGTTCGTTGATGAGTTCTTCCACGCTGGTAACGGCTTTTGCAGCTCCTTCTGCAATGAGGCTGTTTGTTCCGCGCGAGCCACGGGAGAAGATGGGGCCGGGGACGGCGAAGACCTCGCGGTTCTGCTCAAGCGCGCTGCGGGCAGTGATGAGAGAGCCTCCTTTGATGTCGGATTCAATGACAAGGGTGCCGCTTGTGATGCCGGAGATAATGCGGTTTCGTTTGGGGAACTTTGCCGGGGTGAGTTCCGATCCTATCCACTCTTCTGAAATCAGCGCACCGTTTTCAATGATTTGGGGCCAGAGTTTTCCTTGCGGGTCGGTGTAGGCGGAGTCAACGCCTCCGGCAAGGACTGCGATGGTTTGCCCTCCGTGCTGCAGTGTGGCGCTGTGAGCTGCTGTGTCAATGCCATAGGCGAGGCCGCTGTAAACGGCTATTCCTCTTTGGGCGAAAGCTTTACAGAAAAGGTCGGCGCATTTTTTCCCGTATTGGGATGCGTAGCGGGTGCCTACGACGGCAAGCCCCAACGCTTCGGGAGGGGGTAGGGTGCCGCGGATGAAGAGGCATGATGGTGGATCGTAGATTTCCCGGAGCAGAGGCGGGTAGAGGGGGTCAAGAATGGTCACCATTGTTCCCCCAAGACGGTGGAGCAGGGTGAGCTGCTGTTCGGCCTTCTCTATTGCTGCCTGAAGTGAGTTTGCCTGATGAAGAAATCTGTGGACGATGGTGGCAAGCTTTTCTCCTATACCCGGCAGGCGTGCCAGACTTGAGGGCGCTTGGTGGAGAATTGAGGGGAGGTCGGGGTGGGCTTCGGCAAGGGTTTTGATGCGGGCAGAGCCGACCCCGGGGATGAGGGTGAGGGCGAGCAGGAGTGTGTTCCCGTTATGTGGCAGGGGTTCTTTCAGAAGTCCCTTTTCATCAGAATGTTGGCAAAGCCCCTGAGGTAGTCGCGCCCTTCCGGGTGGGGGAGGTTCTCAAGTACGGAGAGGGCCTCTTCGGTATCGGTATTGATGAGGCGGGCGGTTTCTTCAAGTACACCGCAGCGCTCGAAGATGGCTTTGATTTCAGGAACCTGTTCTTTCTCAATTCCTTTGTTCATGTAAATGGAATGCAGGAGGTCGTGATCTTCGCCACTGGTCAGTTCGAGTGAGCGGAGCAGGAGGTAGGTTTTCTTTCCGTTGATGACATCTCCGCCCGTCATTTTGCCTGATTTCCCGTTTTCGGCCATAATGTCGAGGTAGTCGTCCTGAATCTGGAATGCCCTGCCGATTTTTTCACCGAAGGTGACCAGGCTCATCAACTGCTCTTTGGTGGCGTCAGCGGCCACACCGCCGGCTTCAAGTGCTGCGGAGATGAGCCGTCCGGTTTTTTTGGAGATCATGTCGAGGTAATCGGCTATGGTGGCGTCGGTTTTGTCTTCAAGCTCCATGTCGAGCGCCTGGCCTTCGCAGATGGTGATGTTTGCGTGGTTGAGAATGTGGATCAGCTCGCAGTGGCGGTGACTTTCTGCCTGGAGGGCGAGTTCGTATGAGTACGCTATCATCATGTCGCCGGAGAGGATGGCTACATTGTCGTCCCATTTCCGGTGGACGGTCGGGCGGTTGTGGCGGAGGTCGGCCTCGTCCATGATGTCGTCGTGCATGAGGGTGAAATTGTGCAGGACCTCAACGGCAAGCGCAACTTTCATGGTATTGTCTGATGATCCCGAGACCGCTTCTGAGGCCAGCAGGGTGAGGAAAGGACGGATGCGTTTGCCTTTGCCTTCAAGAATGTAGCGGGCCGGGGCGTAGAGGGTTTCAGGGGTTGTGGCGCTGAAGCACTGGCCGAGAGCGTCGTTGATTCTGGTGTGGTATTCCCTGTATTTTTTTTCTACGAGCTCCTGTGTTACGGTCATGGCTTTCTGGGTCATTGTTTGCTGATGGGTCTGTTATTCTGCAGTTCCGCTATGGTGGCTGATCCGGTGAGAAACATGGCTGCCCGGAGGTCGTTCATCCATGTGGTCAGGGTTTCTTCGAGAGTCCCTGAATGGAGAGATCTGAGGAGGGCTCCGGCCGAGGCGGCCAGATCGGCTCCGAGGGCGATTGATTTTGCAATGTCAATGCCGCTCTGGATGCCTCCAGAGGCGATGAGGGAAAAGGGCGGGGTTGGGTTCTCTCTGAGGGCGTTGACTGCAACAAGGCATTCTGCTGTGGGGGTTCCCCAGTTCAGGAGCTCTTCAAGCCCCCGTGTACTGAAGCGGTCGTCAGTGCCGAACCTTCGGGTGTAGCGGGCCTCTTCTACTTTCTGCCAGCTGATGCCGCCTGCTCCGGCAACATCAATTACCCTCACTCCCGCGTTGAGGAGCTGGCGGGCAACCGGGGCGGAGATGCCGCACCCAACCTCTTTTGCGATGACAGGTACGGAAAGTTTTGCTGTGATGGCGGCCACTTCGTCGAGCACTCGCCTGAAGTCTGTTCCCCCTTCCGGCTGGAAGAGCTCCTGGGCGGCGTTGAGATGAATGATGAGGCCGTCGGCCCGTATCATCTCAATCATGGTTTGAAGGTCATCGCTTGAGAGACCTTTTGCAATTTCAGGGGCGCCGATGTTGGCGAATATCTGGGTTGTAGGGGCGTGGCGGCGTACGACGGCGAAGCTATCGCGGTGAGAACTCTCTTCGAGCGCCTGGCGCATGCTGCCAACTCCGAGTGGCAGTTGGAACCGCTCGGCGGCTTCTGCGAGTTTCCCGTTGAGCTCGGCGGCTTCGCTGTATCCTCCGGTCATGGAGGAGATCATGAGAGGGGCTCCGATTCTCTTTCCGAGAAAGTCGGTTTCTGTACTTAAGTTGTCGTAGTTGAGTTCAGGAAGGGCGTTGTGGCGCAGCCTGTAGCGTTCCAGTCCGGTAGTGATGGTGCTGAAGGCGACATCTCCCCTCAGGCAGATGTCGACATGGCTGTGTTTCCGCTCTGCGGTGCTGTTGGTGATTGTGGTGCTCATGCCGCCCGGATTGAGTCTCGCCTGCCGCTGTTGTTTTTTATAACTTGCCTTGAAAAATATAACTTAATAAAATATACCACAACTTTTCCGCTCCCTCATCCGGTAGGCCGCCATGCTGCAAACATTGTTCACCATTGCCCGTCGCCATCTGATCGGCCGCCGTCGCCAGACGCTGACAACCGTTATCGGTGTTGCTGTCAGTACAATGGTGCTCATTACTACTATTTCGCTGACGCGCGGTCTGCTTGATTCGTTTATTGAAACCATTGTCAATGTGGCTCCCCATAGTACGCTGAAGGGGGAGAAGACCGACCCTGTGCCGGTTAATGTGCTTGCCCTTTCGCAGCCTGAGACGGCTTCGTTTGTAGTGGATAATATTGAAAAACTGGAGCGGGAGGAGGTGCGCAACTATCGCCAGGTGCTTTCGCTGCTTGCGTCTCCTGTCTATAAGGGGGAGGTTCTTGCCGCTTCGCCTTTTGTGGCTTCGCAGGTGATGGCCGTGAAGGGGAACCGCAATGAGCCGATTCTTCTTAAGGGGGTTGATATTGATCGGGAGAATGTGATTACCGGTATCAGCGGGAAGTTGACTTCTGGCGATGTTGGGCTGTTTGCCAAAACGGCCAACGGGCTTCTGGTGGGCCGAACGGTGGCTCGCGAGATGAACCTGCAGCTGAACGATGAGGTTACCCTTATTCCCGCTTCGGGAAAGAGCCGGCAGTGTAAGGTGTCGGGGATTTTCTTTTCGGGGGTCAATGCTATTGACAATAGTGTTTATGCTTCCTTGAAACTTGGCCAGATTGTGGAGGGAATGGCAGCCGACAGGGTGAGCGGCATTGCGCTCAAAGTACGTTATCCGCTTGAAAATGGTGATCTTAATCGTGAACTGCAGGAGGTGACAGGTTATCGGTGCGTGACCTGGCAGGAGGAGAATGCGGGAGTGCTGTCGCTGTTCAGGCGAATTGGCACCATTGTGTTTTCGCTGGTGGCTTTTGTTGGGGTGGTGTCGGGGTTTGGTGTGGCAAATATTCTGGTGACGACGGTGTTTGAGAAGAGCCGCGACATTGCAATTATGAAGTCGTTCGGCTTTTCTGCTTCCCAGCTTGTTGCCATGTTTGTGCTTGAGGGGTTTATTGTGGGGCTTATCGGCGCTCTTTTGGGAGGTCTTCTGGCTATCGGCAGTATCCATATTTTTGCAAGCATTCCCATTGAGAGCTCGCAGGGGCCGCTTACTAAAAGCGGGTTCAGCATGTCGACCAATCCGCTCTATTTCTTCTATGTCATCGGCACGACGGTGTTCATCAGCACTTTTGCGGCCTACTTTCCTTCAGCAAGGGCAGCAAAGCTCGATCCTGTTCAGGTACTTCGCGACAGCAGCCTGTAGGAGATGGTTTGCTGTAGAGGTAAGAGCCGGGGGCTACTCGTAGTGGGTCCAGAGGCGAATGACTTGTACTGTGCGTTTCTCGTCATCAACCTTATAGACCAGTCTATGCTGTATGTTGATTCTTCGGGAGTAAACGCCGGCAAGGTCTCCTGCCAGCTGTTCAAATGGTGGCGGTTTTTTTAAACGGATCTTTTCCCGGTAGAGCCGGCAACTTCTGTGCCTTGGGTTTCAGTCCTGACGAGAGAAATAAGGTACGCATTTCCGTACGCTTTGCAGGCACTATTGCTGTGCAAAGTGCAGAGCTGCTCTTACGGGTTATTTTTGCCCTGGAGGAGGTAGAGTTTGTAGTAGAGGCCACGCTCTTTGAGGAGCTGCTGGTGGGTGCCGGTTTCGTGGATGACCCCTTTATGGATGACGATGATGCGGTCGGCTTTCTGGACGCTGGAGAGGCGGTGGGCTATGATGATTGATGTGCGGCCGGTTGTGAGTTTTGCGGTCGCTTGGTCTATGAGGGTTTCTGTGGTGGTGTCTACGGAGCTGGTTGCTTCGTCGAGTATGAGAATTTCGGGGTTGTAGAGGAGGGCGCGGACGAAGGCGATGAGCTGTTTCTGGCCGCTGGAGAGGCCTGTGCCGTTTTCAAGGACGCGGTAGTCGTATTGTCCGGGGAGGCGGTCAATGAACCGGTCGGCACCTACTTTGCGGGCTGCGGTGCTGATTTCTTCAAGGGTGGCTTCGGGGTTGCCGAAGGCGAGGTTTTCGTGGATGGTGCCGGAGAAGAGGAATACATCCTGCATGACAACGCCTACAATTCTGCGGAGGGAGGCGGCGGGGATTGTTTCAAGCGGTATTCCGTCGATGAGAACCTGCCCTTTGGTGTAGGGATAGAGGCGCGAGAGAATGTTGATGATTGTGGTTTTCCCGCTTCCGGTGGCGCCAACGATGGCAATTTTTTCTCCGTGGCGGATGGTGAAGGAGATGTCTTTGAGTACCCAGTTTTCGTCGTCGTAGGCGAACCAGACATTTCGGAATTCAATTGTTTCCCTGAATGTGGTGAGCGGGGAAGGGCCTTCCCGGGTTTCAATTCCAGGTTCTTCGTCGAGCAGGCGGAAAATGCGGTCGGATCCTGCTATTGCTGTCTGTATGGTGTTGAACCGGTCGGAGAGGTGCTGGAGCGGGCGGAAGAAGAGCCAGATGTACTGGACGAAGGAGATGACAATGCCGATGGTGAGGTCGGCCTTGAGGACCCGCACTCCACTGTACCAGATAACAAGGCCGGCGGCGGTGGCACTGAGAATTTCAATGATGGGGAAGTAGATGGAGAAGTAGAATACTGTGCGGATGTTGGCGTCGCGGTGGTCGCGGTTGATGGTGGCGTAGTGATGGGCTTCGCGCTCTTCGCGGTTGAAGAGCTGTACTATCGACATGCCTGTGATGTGTTCCTGGAAGAAGGTGTTGAGGCGGGCAAGATGGGTTCGTACATCCTGGAATGCTATGCGGACGCGGTTCTTGAAGAAAACTGTGGCGTAGAGCATGAGGGGAAGGACGGCGAGGACAATGAGGGTGAGCTGCCAGTCGATGAGAAACATGAGGACGACAATGAAGAGGAGCTGGAGAATGTCGCCCAGTATGGTGATGATGCCGCTGGAGAGCATCTCGTTGAGTGATTCAATATCGTTGGTGGCCCGGGTGATAAGCCGGCCGATAGGGTTGCGGTCGAAAAAGCGGGCGGGGAGTTTCTGGAGGTGTCGGAACACATCCATGCGGATGTTGAAGACAGCTTTCTGGCCGATGACCTGGGTGAGCCAGGTGGTGATGAACTGTTTTATGCCGTCGAGCAGGATGACGGCGGCAAGAATCAGGCTGACAATGGCGAGGCCGTGGAGATCATGGGCTGCGATATAGTCGTCTATTGCAACTTTAGTGAGCCAGGGGCGAAGGGGACCGAGGAAGGATCCTGCAATGGTGATGGCGACGGCTGTGGCCACCAGTCCTTTGAGGGGCTTGACATAGCTGAGAAGGCGGGAGACAATGTAGCGGTCTACCGAGCCTTTTTTCTTGTTGCGGAGGGTGTCGTCCTGCTGGGTTCTGAAGCTTCCTTTGGTGTTGCCCATGGGGTGTTGCTATGCTCCGGTTGCGTGCTGTTCAATTGCCTGACGGATTTCGTCAGCAAGCGTTTCGGCCTTTTCCCGTGTTTGGGCTTCGGAGTAAATGCGCACGATTGGTTCTGTGTTCGAGGGGCGCAGGTGCACCCAGCTCTCCGGGAAGTCAAGCTTCAGTCCGTCACGCGTGTCGCTCTGTGCTGCGGGGTAGCTTCGGGCGATTGCTTCAAAGATTTCCGGGAGGCGCTCTTTGCCTNCGGGTGTCAGGTCGATTTTCTGTTTCGACATTTCATAGTTGGGGAACTCGAGGCGGAACCGGGAGAGCGGCTCTTCGGGGTGCGATTTCTGCCAGTATGCAAACGCCTGCACCGCCATGGCTATGGCTGCAAGTGCGTCTCGGCCGTAGTGGAGTTCGGGGAGAATGACTCCGCCGTTGCCTTCTCCGCCAATGACGGCATGGTGCTTTTTCATGAGCCGGGTGACATTGGCTTCGCCGACTTCCGCGCTGAAACACTCCTGACCGTAACGGCTGGCAATGTCTTTGAGCGCCCGGCTGCTGGAAAGGTTGTTGGCTACGGTGCCGGGCCTCACTTTGAGATAATAGTCGGCGCACGCCACAAGAGTGTACTCTTCGCCGAAAAGGCTGCCGTCTTCCGAGATAAGGGCGAGGCGGTCAACATCGGGGTCGACGACAAGGGCGAAGTCAGCTCCTGATTTTTTGAGGGCGGCGATGGTGTCCTGGAGGTTCTCTTCAATGGGTTCAGGGTTCCGCGGGAATATGCCGGTGCCGCCGCAGGCGAACGGGATGACTTCGGCAATGCCGAGTTCGCGGCAGAGGTCGGGGACTATTGCGTAGCCTGCCCCTTCTACACAGTCGACGAGAACGCGGAACTTTGCTTTTTTGATCTCTTCAGTATGGATGAAGGGGAGTGCGAGAATTTTTTCAATGTGGAGCGCGTCGTGCCGGCTTGTTTTGGTCGCGGTTCCGATGTTGTCCCATCGGGCGCTTTTGGGGTTGGGAGCAGATGCAATGCGCGTCAACTCGTCAACATCCTCTTTGTCGAGAAATTCTCCGCGGTGGTTGAGCATTTTCAGTGCGTTCCACTGGACGGGGTTGTGCGATGCGGTGATGATGAGTCCGCCGTCGGCTTTTTCTTCTGTGACGGCCAATTCAACGGTGGGAGTGGTGGCAATGCCTATGTCGGTAACATTGCAGCCCGAGAGCACAAGAGCACTCTGGACCAGTCCGGTGATTGCCTCTCCGGTGGGCCGGGTGTCGCGGCCAATGATGATATGTGGCTTCTGGCTGATGGCTCCGGGTTCCCGCTCTTTTTTTCTGGTTTCTGCCCAGGATGCGAAGGCAGTGGCAAATGCGGTGAGGTTGGTTGGGGTAAGGCTTTCTCCGACAATGCCCCGGATGCCGGAAACGCTGATCATCAGGCTCATACAGGTGTTCTTTTTTGTTTTGGTCCAATATAAGAAAAAAGAGGGGAGGGCTTTTTGAATTTCTGGTTCCTTCTGCTATATTACATGCCTTTTCTTATTGAAAATCGGGGTTTTCGTTGATTCAATTCCCATAAAGAGCTATCGTTTATGCCTTTACACAAATCCGCCGAAAAACGACTTCGGCAGTCCGACAGAAAAAATGCTCGTAACAGGGCCCGCAAAAAGGAGCTGAAGGTTCTGGTAAAGAACATGCAGAAGCTTGTTGACGCTGGTGCTCCCAAGCCCGAGGTTGAGGTTGCATACCGTTCAGCGGTTCAGAAACTTGACCGTCTTGGCGTCAAGAACTACATCCATGCCAACAAAGCTTCGCGAAAGAAGTCGCAGCTTGCCCGCATCCTGAACGAGTACGGCAAGGCTGAGTAAGGGCTGGACCTCTTACCATTTCTTTTCATGTATGCATATTTTCGCGGCAGGCTCGTCTCGTGCCTGCCTGAAGAGGCGGTTCTCGAGGTTTCCGGTATAGCCTACCGGTTCCTTGTTTCCGCAGGTACTGCCCGGCAGCTGCCTGAGGTTGGAACTGAAACCATTCTTTATACCCATCTTTCTGTCCGTGAGGATGCTCTTCAGCTCTACGGTTTTGCGACCGAAGAGGAGAAACAGCTCTTCCGTCTTCTTCTCCTTACTTCCGGCGTTGGGCCAAAGCTCGCCCTGGCGGTACTTTCCGGCATGGCTGTGCCAGAGGTGCATGAGGCCATTTTAGCCAATGCACCGGAACGGCTTTTCGGCATTACCGGTGTTGGACGAAAGACTGCTGCGCGTATCATTCTTGAACTTCGCGACAAAATTCTCAAGCTTGCTCCTGTGGGTAGTGCTGTAGCTTCAGTGGCTGCGGACAGGGGAGGGTTCAGGGAGGATGCGGTCAACGCTCTCATGACGCTCGGTTTCCCCCGTCCTGTGGCCAATCAAGCTGTGGGATGCGCGCTGGAGCCGGAACCGGACGCCTCTTTGGAGGTTGTCATCAAACGGGCGCTTGCCACCATGCATAACAGGTAGCCTTTACTCTTGTGACCTATCAGGAAACTCTTGATTTTCTTTATCCCCTGCACCGGTTCGGCATAAAGCCCGGCCTTGAGAGGGTGCGCGAGCTCCTGCAGGTAGTTGGTTCTCCTGAGAAGCGTCTCGGCATTGTGGTGCATGTGGCCGGGACCAACGGCAAGGGGACTGTGGCATCGCTCATTGCGGCAATGTTCCGTGCGGCGGGGCTCAAAACGGCGCTCTATACTTCGCCGCATCTTGTTGATTTTACCGAACGGATGCGTCTTGATGGCCTCCCTATTCCCGAAGAGCGGGTAGCGTACTATGCTTCCCTTTTGAAAGAGCCTGTTTTGGAGAAAAGCGCTACTTTTTTTGAGGTTGCGACAGCTATTGCTTTTGCCTGGTTTGCTGATGAGGGGGTTGATGTGTCGGTGATTGAAACCGGAATGGGGGGGCGGCTGGATGCAACCAATGTGGTTCAATCCAACTACGCAGTCATTACCGGTATAGGCTTTGATCATACTGATTGGCTTGGTACGACCCTCGGCGCTATTGCCGGGGAGAAGGCGGCCATCATCAAGCCCTGCTCACGGGTGTTTTCGTCGGTTTCGGGCGAAGAGAGCCTCGCTCCGATTCGGCGGGCAGCTGAAGAGTGTGATGCCCCGCTGCACCTGGTGGGAAAAGAGAGCAGAGTCAGGGTTGTTGAATCGGCGATTGGGCGGCTGGTGGTTGACCTTCAGATTGGTTCAAAGCGTTTTGCGGGGCTTGAGGCCCCCTTGACAGGCGGGTTCCATTCCTCGAATATGGCTCTTGCCGTCATGGTGGCAGTTGACAGAGGCCTCAGCGAAGCGGCAGTGCGAAGCGGGCTTCTTGGGCTGCGTGACACTGGTTACCGTGGCAGGCTGGAGTTGATTGGCAGCACTCCCGCCGTTCTGCTTGATGTGTCGCACAATGCGGATGGGGTGAGGGCTACGGTTGATGCACTTCTGCCTTTTATTGGTAGCTACGACAGGATTTCTGTTCTGCTTGGGCTTGCTTCCGACAAGGATGCGCCCTCCATTATTCGTGAGCTGCTTCGCCTTGGGTGCCGATTTGTGGTGGTTGATATTCCTTCCGGGAGAAGCGTGCCTGCTGAAGAGCTTCTGGAGCTGTGCCGCCGTGAGGGTGGTGAGGTTTCTGTGGCGAATTCTGTGGGTGAGGGGATGGACAGGCTGCTTCAGGAGAGTTCCCCCACATCGCTGGTGCTAGCAACCGGTTCGTTTTATCTTGCAGGGGCGTTAGTGGAACATTTGACGGATTGGTGAAGGAGCGTGATTTTTTTATGGAAAAAGTTTATATTCATTCAAAGGATTCTCCGCTCTACAGCGCCATCTTTTCTACTACCAATTTCCTTTGTCATCAAGACACTTTTCCCTACCCATACCACTTCCCGGATTTTTTCAATGGCTTTCCTTCCGCCGTGTCGGGTACTATCCTTTCCTTTACCGGAGGCCATGACCAGGGTTGAGCTGCTTCCATTTCGCCCGTTGCAGGGCGTTTCCCTTCCGTTTTTTCATTAACAAGCGCTGAATACAAGTACAATGTCGAAAACTCCCGCGTCAAAAGGTCTGGACATCAATTTGCTCCAGACAAAAAAGGTTTTTGAGCTGAATGCCATGGCCAGAGAGCTTGGCGTGCTTTCCGCAGGTCTTCGCAAGGAAGAGCTGATTTTTAAGATTATCGAGGCCCAGTCGCAGAAGAACAGCGGCGAGGAGGGTGGCGCAGTGATGGTGAATACCGGCGTTCTCCAGGTTATTCCTGAAGGGTACGGCTTTCTTCGTTCTGCCAACTATAACTATCTGTCCTCTCCCGATGACATTTATGTCTCCCCTTCCCAGATCAAGCGGTTCAGTATGCGGACCGGTGATACGGTTTCGGGGCAGGTGCGTGCACCTAAAGAGGGTGAGCGGTTTTTCGCACTCCTGAAGATTGATACGATTGATGGGGCTGAACCTGAAATCACCCGCGAACGGCCTTTTTTTGAGAATCTGACTCCGCTGTTTCCTCATGAGCGGCTTCGCCTTGAAACGAAGACGAATGAGCATTGCGGCCGGATTATGGATATTTTTACCCCGATTGGTAAAGGGCAGCGCGGACTTATTGTCGCACAGCCGAAAACCGGTAAAACCATGCTGCTGCAGATGGTGGCAAATGCCATCATCCAGAATCACCCTGAGGTTTATCTGATTGTGCTGCTGATTGATGAGCGGCCTGAAGAGGTGACTGATATGGCCCGCAGTGTGAAGGCTGAAGTGGTGAGTTCGACTTTTGATGAGGATCCCGAGCGCCATGTTCAGGTTGCCGACATGGTGATGGAGAAGGCCAAGAGGCTTGTTGAAGTTGGTCGCGATGTGGTGGTGCTGCTTGACTCCATTACCCGTTTGGCCCGTGCCCACAATACCATTATCCCTCATTCAGGTAAGATTCTTTCTGGCGGTATTGACGCTAACGCGCTGACCAAGCCGAAGCGCTTTTTTGGTGCGGCACGAAATATTGAGGAGGGGGGCAGTTTGACCATTATCGCCACCGCGCTGGTTGATACCGGATCTCGGATGGATGATGTTATTTTTGAAGAGTTCAAGGGAACGGGTAATATGGAGCTGCTGCTTGATCGCAGGCTTTCCGAAAGGAGAATCTTCCCTGCCATTGATATCCTTCGCTCAGGCACAAGGAAGGAGGAGCTGCTGTTCAGTCAGGAGGAGTTGTCGCGGACCTGGCTTCTTCGGAAGTATCTTGCCGAGAAGAACCCTGTTGAGTGCATGGAGTTTATGCGCGAAAAGCTTGCCGATACAAAAGACAATAAAGAGTTTTTCAAATACATGAATGGATAGATTTGCGCTTTTAGAAACTTTTCCTATATTATCTGCCTTTAAAACAAGAGTAAGGACACAGAAAACATGCCCTGCGGAAAAAAGAGAAAAAGACATAAGATGGCGGTTCACAAACGCAAAAAAATGCGTCGGAAGAATCGTCATAAGAAGCGTCTGCGTTACCAGAACAAGTAAGTGATTCTCACCTTTGGTGAGGTATCGTCAGCTTGCTTTGTGTTGGTTTCCAGTCATGCGGATTGGTTGAGAATATAGCTCAGTTGGTAGAGCATCTGCCTTTTAAGCAGAGGGTCGAAGGTTCGAGCCCTTCTATTCTCACTCTGTTCATTGCAGATTGTTGGATTGTGAAGTAAGGCCCGAGTGGTGGAATTGGTAGACACACTATCTTGAGGGGGTAGCGCCGCAAGGTGTAGGAGTTCGAATCTCCTCTCGGGCACTTATACTGATGAAAAAGCCGCTGTCAAGCGGCTTTTTTGTTGTCTGAACGAAAGAGGAGAACCCGCCTATGATGCACATTGCTGTCTGTGTCTGCCTGGTGCCCGATACCGCCTCGGTGTTCGGGTTTTCGGATGGAACCCTTGATCGCTCAAGGATTACCGAAGTAATCAATCCCTATGATGAATATGCCCTTGAGGCAGCCTTGCAGCTGAAAGAGCGGTTTGGCGGTGGTGAGGTGACTGTCTTTAGTCATGCGCCCCGTTCGGGCTCAGAGGCACTTCGCAAGACCCTTGCCATGGGTGCCGATCGGGTGGTTATTGCTGAGGGCGAGGGTTCCGATTCATGGCAAACTGCTTCCATTCTGGCTCATACACTTACTTCATGGTATTCTGCTGCATTGCCGGAAGTGATTCTCTGCGGTCGTCAGTCCACTGATTTCGGAAGCGCCGAGGTGCCGGGAATGCTGGCTGAACGGCTTGGCCTGCCTTCGGTATGTGCTGTGAGTTCGCTTGAGGGCGGGGAGGATGGCGTGTTTCGTCTTGAACGGGAAATTGAGGGAGGCGCTGAGGTGCTGGAGGTTTCAGTTCCTGTAGTAATCAGTGCGGAAAAGGGGCTGAATGTTCCCCGAAAAACAAGCATGAGGGGGGTGATGGAGGGGCGGAAAAAGCCTGTGGAGATAGTTGAGGGATCACCGGTTGAGTGTGCGCGTGTCGGCCTTGGTGCACTTCTGCCGGTTTCAAACAAAAAAAACTGTCACTTTGCGTCTGATGCCAGAGCGCTGGCCGGCATGCTTCATGAAAGGGGGCTGCTGCAATGAGCAACAATACTCATGGGGCTGAAGGGCAAGGGTGCAGCCGCCGGCTGATTGTTCTTGAGCAGCGCGAAGGGGTGTTGAAGAGCACCTCGGTTGATCTCTGGCATCGTATGCAGATGCAGTGTAAGGGGGCCGGGCTTTCTGCCGTGCTTTTGGGGCCGGTTGATAAAGAGAATCCTTCCCTGCAGCTTTCGGGACCGGGGGTGATTCATCATGCTTGTGACGAGCGGCTGAGGCGCTATGATCCCCGTCTGTATCGGCGCATAATCGGTGAGTTGTTTGAGGAGGGTGGTTTCAGCGAGCTGTTGTTTGCCGATACAGCTCTTTCCCGCGATCTTGCTCCTGCTCTTTCTGTACGCCTTGGGGCTTCGCTGCTCAGCCGGTGCAGTGCACTGCCCGAGGCCGGGCGGTGCCATCGCCGGCTCTATTCGGGTGCGGCGGAGGGAACCTTCGTGGCCTCCTCTCCCCGTGCCATTGTTACTGTTTCCCCATCCTCAATTCTTCTTCAGCCGGCCACGGAATTCCTGCCGGATATACTGCCCCTTGCCGTTCCTGCAGCAGCGCATGATGATCTTCCTTCAATAGTCAGGCAGGTGGTGAGGCGGGAGGGCATGGTTGATGTTGCTGAGGCCGGGGTTGTTGTTGCCGGTGGGCGGGGCATGGGTAGTGCGGAAGGGTTTGCTCTTCTTGAGGAGCTTGCGTCTCTCTTTGGCGGGGCAGTCGGCGCAAGCCGAACAGTTGTTGACGAAGGGTGGAGGCCGCATGGGGAGCAGATAGGGCAGACAGGTAAGTCAATAGCTCCACGGCTCTATATTGCCTGCGGTATTTCGGGGGCGGTGCAGCATCTTTCGGGTATCAGCGGCGCTGGAACGGTTGTTGCCATCAATCGCGATAGTCATGCTCCGATTTTTGAGGTTGCTGATTTCGGTCTGGTGGGAGATGTGGGTGAAGTGCTTCCGGAGTTTGTTGCGGCTCTCAAGGAATTTTTGAAGATGCAATGATTAAGGGTACTTTGCTGTTGGCTATGGAAATGAAACATTCGTGAGACCTATGCACAAAGTTCAGGTTGACATTCTGGGGCTTTCAACCAGCCCCCATGCTAATGGGGCCTATGCTCTCATTCTTTACGAACTTGAGGGAGACAGAAGGCTTCCTATCATTATCGGTGGGTTTGAGGCTCAGGCAATAGCGCTGAAGCTTGAGAACATCAAGCCTCCCCGGCCGTTCACACATGATCTTTTCAAGAATATTGCAGATGCTTTCAGTCTTCATGTCAATGAGATTGTCATTGATGAGTTGCATAGCGAAACCTTTTATGCGAAGGTGGTGTGTGAGGTGAATGGCGAAATTCATGAGATTGATGCCCGGCCGAGCGACGCCATTGCCATTGCTGTGCGTTTCGGTGCCCCTGTATTTGTGAGCGAGGATATTATGGCGGAGGCGGGTATCCGGGAGGAGCAGAAGGAGGAAGAGGGAGCTGAACCGTCGGTTCCTGCGATAGGAGAGAGTGCCGGTGCAGCAGGGGCGGAGGAAAAGCCGAAAGGTGCTGAGAACCGGTTTGAGTCTTTGCAGGCTGCTCTTTCCGAGGCTGTCCAGAGTGAAAACTATGAGGAGGCGGCCCGTCTGCGAGATGAAATTTCCCGGCTCAAGAGCAGTTCATGATTCGTTCAATGAGTTTTGTTTCAATAAAAAAGGAGGCCAAAGGCCTCCTTTTTTATTGATTGAATGACAAGTGTGTCTGCTTCAGAACCCTACCCGCATGCCGACCAGCAAATTGTTGCTGCCGATGTTGGTGTCGTCAAGCATGTCTGTGGTGTCGAAGTAGCGGTAACGAAGGTCAACCATGACATTGTTTCCCACTGGTACGGCCACTCCGGCTCCTACCTGCCATGCCAAAGTTGTTTCGTTCCATGTGCCGAAATTTGTGACATCTTCAGCATGTCCCTGGGCGAATCCTACGCCTGCAGTGATATAGGGCTCAATGCCGCCTCCGGTGTCGATGTCGTAGTAGCCGTTTGCCATCAGCGAAATCACTGAAATGTCACCGCTTGCGCTGGCCCCATCAACCTTGTCAACATCGTTCTGCATATACCCCAGTTCGCCCTCAAGCCGCGTATCGCCGTAATCGCATCCAATCGCTCCGAAGAGAGCGAATCCTGCATCCATTTCGGCTTTGTGGCCGGCATAATCAACATCATTCATCCAGGTGATTCCAGCATTGCCGCTTACATAATGATCTGCGGCTGATGCCGGTGCTGCACTGAATCCTGCAAGTGCGAGACCGGCTGTCAAAAGTGCAAGTTTCTTTTTCATGGCAGTAATCGTTTAATCGTTGTGTGTTGTCTTCGGGTCGTCCGTGTATATAAATATGCAGCTCTTAACTGCTACTATATATAAAATGTATATGTTTTTTGAGTTAGTGGCAACTTTTTTTTCAATGGCGGTTTAAACGAAAAAAACCGGCTGAATGTGCCGGTTTCTTTCGTGCTGTTCCGCGAAGTGCGGTAGTCTCTAAGCGCCCTGTTGTGGATCAGTAGAAGCTTGTGCCGAAGCTGAAGAGAAAGACCCATCCCTGTTTGCTCTTTTCCGGCTCTTTTGCAATGGCGTCAAATCCGTAGCCGTAATCAATTCCTACCTGACCGATGATGGGGAGGTAGAGCCGCATGCCGACGCCGGCTGATTTTTTCAGGTCGGAGAAGTTGACATCACTGGAGTTTTCCCAGAGTCCTCCTGCTTCCAGGAAGGTGAGGGCATAGACGCTGGCTGATGATGAAAGGGTCAGCGGGTAGCGGAGTTCGGTTGTGAATTTCGAATAGACGGTACCGCCGTAGAGTTCGGAATGTCGTCTGGCCCTATCTGAGTTCCAAGGCTGCGGTCGTCGTAACCCCTTAGCGGAACTGTCTGCAGTGACGACATGCCGCTGCCTCCCATGTAGAAATATTCGGTGTAGGGTACATAATCGTCATCGTTGAAGGTTGACATGTAGCCGTGCTGTGTGGAAAGGTTCCAGACGAATTTTTTTGTGACGGGGATGAACCAGCTGGAGCTTCCTGTGAATTTGTAGAAGTCCACGGTGCCGGGAAGTACGCCGCCTGCGAGCTGGGCTGATATGGAGTTGTTGCTTCCACGCCGGGGGTAGATAGGGTTGTCTATACTGTTCCGGCTGATGGTCTGGGTGATGGAAATCTCATCGGCCTGTTCCGGGGCGTTGGTATCGTCAACAAAACTGAGGAAGCCGCCTTCGCTGTGCAGGAACTTGAGCTTCCAGTTGATGGAGAAGTAGTCGTCGGGCCAGGTCAGCCGTTTCCCGACTGAAAGGGTGGCTCCATACTGGTCAATGGTGTCGGGGTTGTCGTTGCCGTCATCGGTGTAGTCGTATGAGCGGTGGGAGGTGAATGCCGAGAAGCCAACTGATGTTGGAGTGCCGAACGCCCATGGTTCAGTGACGGAGACCGCAAGTGTGCTGTAGTCATCGTCGCCGAACTGCCACTGGAAGGAGAGTTTCTGACCGTCTCCGTGGGGAATCGGTTTGTAGGCTTCCGATTTGAATATGTCTTTGAGTGAGAAGTTGTTGAATGTGACACCGAGCGCACCGGTAAAGCCGATGCCGCTGTATCCGACCGATGCGTTGAAGGTGTCGGTCTGTTTTTCTTCAACATTATAGGTGAGGTCAACCGTATTGTCTTTTTCGTTCGGGTTGACATCCGGGGTCAGGGTTTCCGGGTTGAAGTAGTTGAGCATGTTGAGCTCACGGATGCTTCGGACTACATTTTTCCGGCTGAACATGTCGCCCGGAACGGTGTGGAGTTCACGGCGGATGACATGGTCTTTGGTTTTGGTGTTGCCTTTGATATTGATGGAGTTGAGCTGGTACTGTTCTCCTTCCGTCAGGTAGACAGTCAGGTCAACCGAGTCGGGCTTGACGACCCGCTCTTCAAGTTTGGCCCGGAAGGAGAGGTAGCCGCGATCGAGGTAAAGTGAGCTGACATCGGTGTTGTCCTGTGAGTAGTTCAGCCTCTCTTCAATTTTCTTTGCGTTGTAGAGGTCCCCTTTTTGAATGGCAAAGGTGGTGTTGAGAGTCTCTGTAGTGGCAAAATCTTTGGTGTTGCCAATCCATGTGACGGTTCTGATGGAGTATTTTGGTCCCTCGCTGAGGTAGATGTCCAGATAGAGCCCTTTTTTGTTTTTGGTGTAGCTTACTTCATCGCGCAGTACCCGTGCGTCACGGTAGCCGTTGTTTCTATAGAATTCCACCAGAAGGTTTTTGTCTTCGGCGAGTTTGTCGCGGTCGAGTTTTGGCGAACCGAAAATGCTTCTCCACCATGAGTTCTGGGAGGTTTCCTTGAGGACTCCGCGCAGTTTACCCTGATCAAAGGCTGTGTTGCCGTGAAAGGTGATTTTATCAATGGAGACTTTCGGCCCTTCACTGATGGTAAAGATGGCCTGATAGTGGTTCGTGCGGGAGGTTTTCTGGAGTTTGAATTCAGCTCCGGCAGTCAGGTAGCCTTTTGTGGCATAGAGTTTTTCGATTTTGTTTGCGGCAGTGACCAATTCCTGCTGGGTGAGTGTTTTTCCCGTGATGAGGGCTGCGGTTTTTTCAAGTTCGGCGACCTTGACTTTCTTGTTTCCCTTGAAGGTTATGTTGTCCAGAATCGGGAGCTCGACTACCGTGAAGGTGAGGGATGTGCGATTTGCTCCGGGACGGGCTGTGTCCAGTGAGATGTCGCTGAAATGGCCGAGATTCCACAGGTATTGCATGGTGCCGGAGAGTTCCGGTCCAGGTATGCGGACAGTGTCCCCCTCTTTGATCGGCAGACTTGCTTTCAGCTCTCCCTGGTCAAGGGTTTGCAGGCCCTTTATCGAAATGGAGACAACCGTTGTGGTTCCAGCTTCGGGTGACTGTGCCACCGGGGCGGCAGAGGCTGTCGCCCGGGGAGCGGGAACTGTTCCACCTATTGCTATTACGGCGGCAAGAAGGAAGGGTATGATGTGTTTCTCGGTTCTTTTCATTGCACTTCGAGGTCGGTCGTGTTATTTCGTGAGTGATGATGCTGTGGATTGTATCTGGTCGCTGGTTTTGCCAAAACGGCGTTCACGGCCCTGAAAGTCGCGGATTGCTTCGTAGAGGTTCGCGCGGCGGAAATCGGGCCAGTAGGTGTTGGTGAAGTAGATTTCCGAATAGGCGCTCTGCCAGATCATGAAGTTGCTGATCCTGAACTCTCCGCTGGTCCGGATGATGAGCTCAGGGTCTGGTATTCCGGCAGTTGAGAGATGGCTTTCAATCAGTTGTTCGTTGACTTCGTCAGCCGTGATGCGTCCAGCCTCGACAGCTTCGGCTACCGTGCGGCAGGCCTGAACAATGTCCCATTTGCCACTGTAGCTGAGCGCAATCGTCAGGGTGAGGCTGCTGTTGTTCTTGGTGAGCTCAATTGTATTTTCAAGTGTTTCGCGGACTTTCAGGGGGAGAAGCTCCCTGTTTCCGATGACTTGGAGCCGGATGTTGTTGTCTTGCAGTGCGCGGGTTTCCCGGCCGAGGATCCTGACAATCAGCTGCATGAGGGCGGCTACCTCTTTTTCCGGTCGCTTCCAGTTTTCCGTGGAGAATGTGAAGAGTGTGAGATGCTCTATGCCAAGCTCGGCAGAGGCTTCCACAATATCTCTGACGGAGTTGACTCCGGACGCATGTCCTTCAACGCGGGTCTTGCCTTTCAGGCGTGCCCATCTGCCGTTGCCATCCATGATGATGGCGATATGTGAGGGGAGTTCGCATGAGGCTTTGAGCTCGGCCTGCAGCAGGCTGTCGTTGCTGCGCCCGCCTGATGAGAACCAGTGCCCTTTCTTTGTTGCTGTCAGGTCCGGTTTTTGTATCAGGGCCATAGGTTGGTTTTACTCATTGCCATTGTTGTTGCTGTCGGGTATGGATGCGCTCGCAATTGTCGTGGCCCAACTCCGGTGTAAATTGAATTATAGACAGTTATTTCTTATTATACAAACCTTACAGTGGAAGGCAATCCTGCGGGATTGCTGTTTTTTTCCGTCCGGAATCGTTTCCTGGTGTTCCGTATAGGCGGGTTTCCCTAAAATAATTCTGATAGAGACCGTGCAATTCAGTAGTTATGAAGATCTGCGCCCCCGGCTGCTGGCTGGAGAGGTGTCGTGCGAAGAGGTGGTGCGTGTGTATCTTGAGCGCATAGAGCGCCATGGTGATGACAATATTTATCTCACGGTGTTTCGTGATGAGGCGATCGAGCGTGCAGCGGCGCTGGACCGGAAGCTTCGTGAAGGCGGCGAACCGGGCCGGCTTTTTGGCTTGCCTATGGCAATTAAGGACAATATTTCAATGGACGGGGCTCCGCTTACCTGTGCCTCGAAAATGCTTGAGGGGTATCGGAGCGTCTACGACGCTACAGTTATCCGTCGGCTTTTTGATGAGGATGCGATTTTCCTTGGCAAAACGAATATGGACGAGTTCGCCATGGGCAGCTCGAATGAAAACTCTGCTTTCGGGCCGGTACAGAACCCTTTTGACCCATCGCGCGTTCCGGGTGGAAGCTCTGGTGGTTCGGCCGCTGCGGTTGCGGCAGGTCTCTGCATGGTGGCGCTTGGTTCGGATACGGGAGGTTCAGTCCGTCAGCCGGCCGGGTTCTGCGATGTTGTAGGGCTTAAACCGACCTATGGCCGTATTTCCCGTTATGGTCTGGTGGCATTTGCCTCTTCGTTTGACCAGATTGGCGTGCTCTCGCACTCATCCATGGATGCTGCCCTTGTGCTGGGGGTTATGGCGGGCAGTGATCCTCATGACGCAACTTCGTCTTCACACGCTGTGAGCGATTATTGTTCCGAGGTTTCCGGGGTGTCAGTGAAGGGGCTGAAAATAGGTGTTCCAAAAGAGTTTTTCAATGAGGGGCTCAATCCGGATGTTTCACGCGTTGTGCTGGCCAGGCTTGAGGAGCTTCGGCTGCAGGGGGCGGAGCTGGTTGATATTACCCTGCCCAAAAGCGATCATGCCATTGCGGCTTATTATGTTCTGGTGACGGCCGAGGCCTCTTCGAATCTTGCCCGTTATGACGGCGCCCGTTACGGTTATCGTTCCGCGGGGGCTACCGATCTTTCCTCCATGTATGTGGAGTCGCGCACCGAGGGGTTTGGTCCTGAGGTGAAGCGCAGAATCATGCTTGGAACCTATGTACTCTCTAGCGGTTACTATGATACCTATTACAAGAAGGCGCAGCAGGTCCGCCGGGTGTTTCAGGACCGTTACCGCGAGGCGCTTTCCAGGGTTGATGTCATTGCCGGTCCGACTTCGCCGTTTCCCCCTTTCGGTATTGGTGCAAAGACGGCCGATCCGCTGGAAATGTATCTTGCCGATGTCTTTACGGTGCCGGCAAGCATTGTGGGAATGCCGGCTCTCTCCGTGCCTGTCGGCTACGATGGGGAGAATCTGCCGGTCGGCATGCACCTTATCTGCAATTTCTTTGAAGAGGGGAAACTGCTTGGCATTGCACGCCACATGCAGCGCCCGGTTTCCCGATTGAATCCAGCTCTATAGCAACCATTAAATCATTGTCATTATGAGTGTTTTGGTCAACAAGGATACCCGCCTGTGCGTGCAGGGCATTACGGGCGGAGAGGGTACCTTTCATACTTCGCAGATTCTTGAGTACGGCACCAATGTGGTTGCTGGCGTGACGCCGGGTAAGGGCGGAGTGCTCTATAACGGCAATGATCGCGACAGTTTCTGCCGTCCGGTGCCGGTGTTCAATACCGTTAAGGAGGCTGTGGAGAAAGCGGAAGCCAATACGACAGTCATTTTTGTTCCTGCAGCTTTTGCGGCTGATGCGATCATGGAGGCCGCAGATGCGGGGCTGAAGGTGATCATCTGCATTACCGAGGGAATTCCTGTCAACGATATGATGAAAGCCTATGCGTTTGTGAAGTCGAAAGGCGCGGTGCTTGTAGGGCCGAACTGTCCGGGCGTCATTACCCCCGGTGAGGCGAAAATCGGCATCATGCCGGGCTTCATCCATAAGAAGGGTTCAATCGGTGTTGTTTCACGAAGCGGCACCCTGACCTATGAGGCAGTGCATCAGCTGACCCATGTTGGGCTTGGCCAGTCAACCTGCATTGGTATTGGTGGTGATCCGGTTATCGGTACCCGTTTTCTTGATGCTGTGAAGATGTTTGCAAAGGATGATGAAACAGAAGGGCTGGTGATGATCGGTGAAATCGGCGGAAGCGCTGAGGAAGAGGCTGCCGAGTACATCAAAAAGCATTTCAAAAAGCCCGTTGTCGGCTTTATTGCAGGCCGTACAGCGCCTCCGGGCCGCCGGATGGGCCATGCCGGTGCAATTGTGTCGGGAGGCAAGGGAACTGCTGAGGAGAAAATCAAGGCGATGGAGGCTGCCGGCATCCATGTTGTTGAGAGTCCTGCCGATATCGGCGAGGCAATGATGAAAGCGCTTGGGCGCAGCTGAGAAAGACTTTTCGTGGATGCGCTCAAACCCCCGTTGCCTGACGGGGGTTTTGTGTTTACAGTCCGAGGGCGAGAAGGTCGTGCAGGTGTATGAGCCCTACTGGTTGGTGCTGGTTGTTACAAACCATGAGCTGGGTGATGCGGTATGTTTCAAGGGTGTCGAGGCACTCTTTTGCCAACATGTCGTCATCGGCGGTTTTGGGGTTCGGGGTCATCACTTCGCCGGCTGTGAGTGAGAGGAACTCCTCTCCCTGCTGGACCAGACGGCGAAGGTCTCCGTCAGTGAAAATGCCGGTGAGCCGCCCTGCGCTGTCGACGACGGCGCTGACGCCGTATCGTTTTGAGGTCATTTCAAGAATCATCTCAGACATGGAGTCGCTTTCGCGGACTATGGGGACTGCTTCCCCTGTGGCCATGATTTCTTTGAGTTTGATAGTGAGTCTCCGGCCAAGCGCCCCTTTGGGGTGGCTGAGGGCAAAGTCTCGCTGGGTGAAGGATTTTTCTTCCATGAGGGCTATGGAAAGAGCATCTCCCATGGCAAGCATGGCTGTTGTGGAGGTGGTTGGCGCCAGGTCATAGGGACAGGCCTCCTGCTCTATGCCTGTGTCGAGTGTGATGTCGGCGTTTTCTCCCAGATAGGAGCGTACGCTGCCGGTCATGGCGATGATTGTTACCCCTATCTGGCGGAGCGGGGGAATGATGAAGTTGAGCTCTTCGGTGGTGCCGCTTTTGGAGAGGCCGATGACAACATCGTTTTGCTGTACCATGCCAAGGTCGCCATGGGCTGCTTCTGCCGGGTGTAGGAAGACTGCTGTGGTGCCGGTGGACGACATTGTTGCCGCCATTTTCTGGCCGACGATACCTGATTTCCCCATACCGGAAATAATGACTTTGCCTTTGCATGCGCCGAGTGCGGCAACCGCTTCAGCGAAGTTTCCGTCAAGCCGTTCTGCCATCCGGCTGATTGCTGCTGCTTCCTTCAGGAGGACCGTTCTGCCTTTTTCAATGATGGTGCTGCTGTCCATGAGTGGTTTTCTTGATGAGGGGGCTTAGGGTTATCGGGGTTCTCGTTTTTTTAAAACCGTAATATGGCATACATTATAATAACTATTTTGATTGTCAATATTAAAGCCGCAGTTCATGAGCTGGATTCCCATAATGATTTTTTCGCTGCTTATTTTTGTGCTGTTTGTTTTTCTGTTTACCCGTTTTGTGGGATATATGAAAAAGGAGCAGAACCTCCACATTGAGTCGCTGCAGGAAACCCTTATCGATCGCGACAATCCGATCGGGCTTTCGGGTGATGAGCTGCAGAAGCTCAAGAACCGGCAGAAAGAGGCTCAGGATCATCTGAAGGAGGTTATCGCCAAACTTCCCGTTGTCAAGAAAGACGGCCGGTTCCAGATTGACGATGAGCAGCTCAAGAAGCGCCGTGAGGAGCAGGCTGCTGACGGGTCGGTCAGGGATGATGGCGCTTAGGCCGCAATGGCATTCTGACTATTCTTCTTTTCCATGCTTTTTTCAAAACTCAAGCTCCTCTTCAAGGATACGGTGATCTACGGGACCAGCACCATACTGGCCCGAAGCCTGAACTATCTGCTGGTGCCGCTCTATGCCAACCAGCTGACCACATTCGACAATGGCATTCAGACGCTGGTGTATGCAAACATTGCCATCGCCAATGTGCTGTTTTCCTACGGCCTTGAAACCTCCTATCTGAAGTGTGCTTCCGATGCCCTGCATGAGGAGCGGGATGGGGGTGGATTTTTCTCGACTGCTTTTTTCTCCCTGCTGACGACGGCTACGCTTTTTACCGCCATTCTCTTCTTTTTTGCTCCCGGAGTCTCTTCTCTTATCGGGCTGACTCCTGCCGAGCAGCCTTTTATCCGTTACGCCGCAGTCATTCTCTGGATTGACACCCTTCTGGTGATTCCGTTTGCCGAACTGCGTCTCAAACGAAAGGCTGTACAGTTTGCCGTAGCGCGCATTGCGGGTGTGGTGGCGGTTGTGCTGAGCGCATTCATTCTTCTTGGCCCGTTCAAGGCCGGTCTTTCGGGGGCCTTTCTGGCAAATATACTTGGTTCCGCTTTGAGCCTTCTCATGCTCACTCCTGTGCTCCGCCAGCTTCGTCTGTCGTTTTCGTTTCCCCAGCTTCGCGATATGCTCCGTATTGGTCTTCCCTATGTTCCGACGGGTATAGCGGGCCTTCTTATCCACCTGATTGACCGTAATCTTCTTATCCGAATGCCCGCGGAGGACATTGAACGGATTTACGGGGCGGGGATGCAGGCTTCCGATGTTGTAGGTATTTATGGACGGGTGGTGGCGTTTGGAGTGCTTCTGCAGCTCATGATTCAGGTGTTTCGGTTTGCATGGCAGCCGTTTTTCCTGCAGCACTCCAGTGACCCTGACGCTAAACGGTTGTTCCGGCATGTGTTGAGCATTTCAACCATGCTGACCATGGTCATTGCGCTTGCGGCCACTTTTTTTGTGCCGGATCTTGTGCGGTATCATTGGGGAGGGAGGCTTTATCTGTTGCCGCCGGCATATTGGATAGGCCTGTCTGTCCTCCCGTTGATTTTTCTGAGCTATGTGTTCGACATGGTTTCCACCAATCTGTCCGCAGGCATTCTCATTACCGGGAGCACCCGGTATCTTCCTGTGGTCACCTTTGCCGGAGCAGCCGTTACAGGTGCCAGCTGCTGGCTGCTCATCCCTTTGAGCGGTATGGAAGGGGCCGCCTGGGCTATTGTGGCGGGGACTGTTGTCATGAGCCTTGTGATGGCCTTTTATTCCCTTCGGGTTTACCCGATAGAGTATGACTGGGGGCGTCTGCTGCTTTTTCTGGCGGCAGGCATCGGTATCGCTTCGGCGGTTGCGCTTATTGGCCCTTTTTCGGTTGGAGCGAGGGTTGCATTGCTTTTCGGATATCTCGCCCTTTCGCTTCTTCTTTTCCAGAAAGAGGTCCGTCTTTTTTTCCTCAACCAGCGTTAATCTCAATCTGTACCGGCGGCGGGACACTCATGACTGAGTGTGCTGTTAAGTACACTCAGTCATGAGTGTCCCCAACTCTTACTCTTTTTTTAGCGGGCAAGGGCTGTGTTTATTTTTTGGCGGAGGGTGGACATGGCGATGTTGTTTTTTTCGGTGATGGCGCGCATGCTCATGCCGGGTTCGGCTGCAATGTTCTGCTGCTTGAGGGCGAGCTGAAGGGATATGGATGTGACGCCGTTTTCTTCGGCTACCTGTTCAAGTGTTTTACGGCCGAATCCTTCTTTCTGGAGTTCTTTTTTCTGCTGTCCCTGCTGCTGTCCCTGCCCGGTTCCCTTTTTTGCTGCGGGTGCAAGGAGTTTGTAGACTTCTGTCGGCAGCATGTTGTTGTCTTTGGCAATGTCGCCGAGCGTCTGGGTTGTGGCTGTTGCTTTGAGACCGGCTTTCTGAAGCGTTTCAAGCATTGTTTCGGCCGTTTGGTCGAGCGCGGGCTGACGGGAGAGCTCTTCAAGGGTCATGGTTTCGGCGTGGGGTACGGGCGGTTCATTGGCCTCCTCTTCCCATGAGTCTTTTATTGATTCGCCGAAATTGATGATTGAGGTGAAGGGCTGTATCTCAAGCTGCGTACCAATGCCAAAGAGGAGAGTGAGGAGGATGATTGCGGAGAATTCCACGGGGTTTTTGAGACCCTTTGCTGTTTTGGTGGTGATGTAGGCGAAGAATGCTTTCCAGTTGATGACGAAGAGGTGGAAGATGCTGAGCAGGGCAAAGCTGAATCCGAAAATTGTGTGCTGGTTCTGCCATGCATGTTTGCTGAGGCCGAGGATGTTCCAGCCGGTCCAGTTTGCCACCCGTCCGGGAGGGGCGATATAGAGAATGATTCCTGAGATGAGAAGCATCAGGAATGAGGTGAGCAGTCCGAAACTGATGAAAATCCGCCAGTTCAATCCTTTTTTCATTGTGGTGTTTGTTAGTTGTTCAGGGGTTAGCACGCTGTGCGTGGCTGTTCCATCGGGACTGCCGCAGAACGAATTTTTTTGTGGCAAGCTGCTCAAGAACAGTTTTCAGTGAGTCGCGCTGTCCTGGAGTGCAGACCTCTGCAAGGTCATGGAAGTGCATGGCGAGCTCTTGTTCTATCTTGGCCTGACGGCTGCCGAGAGCGAGGGCCATGTTGGCTATTTTTATGGTGTCAGGGGTGGTGTTGAAAGACTCTTCCACCAGTGCGGCTTTCAGGTTCGCAATGGCTTCCATTTCCGGGCGAACCTTGTGAAAGTGCTCTTTTCTGAGCTCTCTGAAGCTCTCGGTCTGCTTTTGAGTCAGCGAGAGCGGGATACTGAAGTAGACGGATCGGCTGATTTCCCTGGTATGGGTTACGGGGGCGGGCCTCGGTGTATGCATGTTCTGCCACCAGAGGACGCTGAGAAGCGACACATTCAGGATAACGAGCAGAATGAGGGCGGTGGTTATCAGTCGTTTTGAAGTCAGGAAATCCATGGTTTCGTTCGGGTCTCGTTTGTTGTTCAATGGGTGGCGGTTTTCTCCCCTGGTCAGGGGGTCCGTGTTTCCATTGTTTCTGTATCGGAACTGTAGGCAGCTGGCTGTTCGTAGTATGCGAATGTCGGGCTGGAATAGTCGTCGCTTATGGTTGTCCGCATGTCGCTGAAGAGCGGTGCTCTCTGTTCAGTGGTATTGAAGAACACCACAAGCGCAGAGCCTACATTCACAATGATGAGAAGCACGATGAAGGCGAAGCGGTAGGTCATGCCTGCGCTACTGCCGGCGTTAAGCCACCCGCTTGCACTGTTCTCCCTTTCAATTCGTTCCATAAGGCGTACCCTGAACTGCGGGTGTACTTCCAGAGGCTCCAATGCGTCCAGTATCGCCAGTGTTTTCTGTGCTTCTTGCGTCGCTTTTTGTCTCTTTTCCATTTTCATCATCGTTTCCTGTTTCTTTTCAAATTTGACGACAGGTTGGTGAAATGCTTGTGGTTCTGTGTGAAATTTCAGTTTCGCGCGTAAAATGCCTGCAGTTTTTCCTGCAGGTTTTTCTTTGCCCGATGGACGAGTGACTCCACGGCCGACACGCTGGTTTCCATAATATCAGCAATCTCCTGATTGCTGTGTCCATCGTGTTTGCTGAGCAGAAAGGCTGTTTTCTGGTTGTCGGGAAGTGAATTGAGAGCATCCTGCAGCGCCGTTGTCCGCTCACTCTCCATCATGGTTTCCTCCGGGTTGTCGCGGTTCGGGGTGGGAAGATTGAGCGTAGGGTCTTCTGCTCCGATAAGTCGCTTGAGGGAGGTGAACCGTTTTTTGCGCTTCAGGCGCCGAAGGTGGTCAAGTGATTTGGTGACCGCTATGCGATAAATCCAGGTGGAGAGTTTTGATTCTTCGCGGAACCGGTCGAGAGAGCGGAAGACTTCAACAAAAACATCCTGAGCAATGTCTTCAGCATCCTGACGGTTGAAAACAAACCGGTAGCAGGTGTTGATGACCATCTCCTGATATTGGCTGACGAGGCTCCTGAAGAGTTCTTCCCTTTTTGTCATTTCGGAGTGTTGCAGTGGTGCGGTTACGGCTCCTATTGCCATGGCAGTATGTTCGGCGTCTTCCATATCAGCTCCATGGCATTCTTGGCTGCAACGCAGGGGCAGCAGGGTTTATAATCAGTTCATGTATTTGACGCCCTCTGCATGGGATTCCTGCGCTGTCTGCCTTTTTTCTGTTATGCGAGCTTTGAGGCGAAGTTGAGCACCTTGTCCACTTTCTCCTGTGAGTCGGCTTCGCAGTATATCCTCAGGATCGGTTCTGTGCCGGATGGGCGGATGAGCATCCAGCCGCCTTCAAAGTGGTATTTGTAGCCGTCAAGGTCGCTGTATTTCGTGACCGGGTTGCCGGCAATGGAAGTGAGCTTTCCCTCTTTTGCCTCAGCAATAATACCGGCCTTGCGTTCTTCACTGACGCGGAGGTCAAGCCGGCTATATGCGAAGAATCCGTATTCGTCATAGAGTTCCTGCACCAGTTGTGAGAGGGTTTTTTCTTGACGGGCCATCATTTCGAGAATGAGCAGGCCGATGTAAATGCCGTCGCGTTCGGGAAGGAAACCGGTAATGCCGAGGCCTCCGGACTCTTCACCGCCTATGAGGATGTTGTTGGTGCTCATGAGGGTGCTGACATACTTGAACCCGACTGGCAGTTCATGCATGATGAGGCCGTGTTTCTGGCAGATGCGGTCGATGATGTCGGTCAGGGCGAAGGTTTTTGCTACTTCGCCGGTCTGGTGTTTCTCCTCAACAAGGTCTTTGAGTATGATTGCAAAGAGTTTGTGGGAGTCGACAAAGTCGCCTTTTTCGTCGAGCATGCCGATTCTGTCGGCGTCGCCGTCGTTGATGATTGCCACATCGGTTTCAACCTCTTTGAAGAAGTCGACGAACTCTTCAATATAGGGGGGAATGGGTTCGGGGTTGATGCCTCCGAATCCCGGGTTCAGGCTGCAGTGGTAGCAGTTGACCATGGATTCGTCCAGAAGACGGGTGATGAGGTCCTGCCCGGCGCCGTACATGGCGTTGTGGGCAATTTTGATGCGGGAGTCGCGGATGAGCTTGAGGTCGATGTGGGCTTTCAGGTAGTTGACATAGAACCCTTTCATGTCAACCGGTTCAATCAGTTTTTCATCGGGCTGCACAGGCGCTTCGGGGTCGACGCCCGGCAGGTAGCTCTCTATTTCACTGATGACATCCGGACTGGCCGGGCCGCCGAATGATGATTTGACCTTGAATCCGTTGTAGTTTGCAGGGTTGTGCGAGGCGGTGATGACAATGCCTCCGGCGAGCTGTTGGGCCTTGGTGAAGAGCGAGACTGCGGGGGTGGAGACGAAGCTGTCGGAGAGGTAGACTTTCAGGCCGCATGAGGAGAAGACTTCAGCGGTGTAACGGGCGAACTCCTTTGACATGAAGCGGGTGTCGTAGCCTACGCAGACCCCTTTCGCCCTGTTGGGGTGGCTGAGAAAGTATGTGGCTGAGGCGAGTGCGCAAAGCTTGAGATTGTCGTAGGTATAGTCTTTTGCTATGATGGCTCTCCATCCGTCAGTACCGAATTTGACTTGCATTATCTGGCGTTTTTAATATAATGGGAATTGAATGCGGGTGTATGATTCCACTGAAAATCTTACCCAAAATACAGTTTCCCTCCCGTACATCCAATGATCTCCCTTTTTTGATGCCAAAGAAGCTTTTTGTCCTTGCCGGGGAGGTTTCCGGCGATATGCATGCAGCACCGGCTGTGGCCCGTCTTGTTCAGGAAGTGCCCGGTCTCCGGGTTTTTGGTGTTGGTGGAGAGGGGCTTCGCAGGCTTGGGGCCGAGCTGCTCTATGATACCGGGCAGATGAGTATCATGGGTTTTTTTGATGTGCTGAAGCATGCAGGATTTCTTCGCCGGGTGATTCGGGATCTGAAGGCGGCCGTGCGGCGGGAAATGCCCGATGCGGTGCTGCTTGTTGATTATCCCGGAATGAACCTGATTATGGCGAAGTTCTGCCGGGAACTGGGCATTCCGGTTATTTATTACATATCGCCGCAGGTTTGGGCATGGAAGGAGGGGCGGGTGAAGGCTATTGGCGCCTCGATTGATCGCTTGTTGGTGATTTTTCGTTTTGAGGTTGATTTTTTCCGGAAGCATGGTATTGATGCCGAGTTTGTTGGCCATCCGGTGATTGAGGAGCTGTCGGAAGTGCAGCTTCCGCCAAAGGAGGCGTTTCTCCGGGCGCATGGAATAGGGGCCGACGCGCAGCTTGTTGGTCTTCTTCCGGGAAGCAGGAAGCAGGAGGTTTCCCATATTTTCCCCGGTATGCTCAAAGGGGCGCGCCTTCTGGTCGGGGGCCGCCGGGTGGTGTTTCTGATGGGTCGGGCTCCCAATCTTGATGGGGTTGTCTATCGTGAATTGGAGGAGTACAGGGATTTGAGGATTGTTGAGTGCAGTGCCTATGAGGTGATGCAGTACAGCGATCTGGGGCTGGTGACTTCAGGGACTGCAACGCTTGAGGCTCTCTGTTTCGGTATGCCGATGGTTGTGCTGTACCGGACGGGCTGGCTGAATTATATGATTGGGAGAATGGTTGTGAAGCTGACGAGCATTTCTCTGGCCAATATTGTTGCAAAAGGGCTCGGTGCAAAACAGCAGGCTGTACCGGAGCTCATTCAGGATGCAGCGGATGGCAAGGGGATTTTTCGCGAAGCATCCCGGATTCTTGATGACCCGGCTCTCGCTGCCGCTATGAGGGCGGAGCTGCTGGAGGCCCGTGCGGGGCTTGCAAGCGAGTCGCCTTCGCGTCGGGTGGCAGAGGTTGTTGAGGAGTACTTAGTGGGAACGGGCCGTCGGGGCGCCCTTAAGATAAAGGAGTGAGTATGGAGCAGATTGTCAACTATTTCGCTCTTCACCCCGCAGTGCTCGGGGTGTCGGTGATTGTGGCCGCAGTGGTCATGTTTTTTTTCCTCAGGAAATTGGCGGGCCTGCTGTTGCTTGCCGCGGCAGTGGTGGTGCTCTATGCCGCCTGGCTGCTTTTCAGTGGAAGCGATGTATCGCCGATCTTCCATAAGGCAGAGGGGTGGCTCACCACTGCACTGCAGTTTGTTTCATCCCTGTTTGGAAGCTGAACGCTTATGCGTAGTGGGCTTCAATGTGGTTTGCTACTTTTTCAAGCAGCCACATGGGTGTTGATGTGGCGCCGCACACACCAATGCTTTCAACCGTTTTTCCTTGAGTGGTTGTGAACCATTCGCTCTGGAGCTCTTCAACATCTTCAATGAAGTGGCTTTCAGGGTTGGCTTCTTTGCAGATAGCGTAGAGTACCTGTCCATTTGAACTTTTCTTTCCGGCCACAAAGATGATACGCTCGTTGGCACGCGAGAAGTCCTGAAGCTTCTGGTTGCGGTTTGATATCTGCCGGCAGATGGTGTCTTTGAAGATGAATTCTGGCATTGGCTCCGCTTCACCAATGCTCTTCACCTCCGCCCATGGGCCCGTTTCCCTTCCCCCTTTGCTGAAAAGCTTCTCCAGATTCTTTTTCAGTTCATAGAATCCCGATACATCCATTGTTGTTTGCGAAATCAGCGCTGTTTTCTTTGAGAGATCAATCGGCAGGGTCTCTTCTGGGTCGCTGAGGTCGGCATGTTTGATGATGAGGGCTCTGTTTTGGCAGTGGCCGTTGATGCCTATAACTTCGGGATGAAGGTGTTTTCCGTAAATGATTATCTGGTAGCCGAGTTCGTTGAGCTGGCTTGCGGTGCGCTGCAGTTTTGCGACGACCGGGCAGGTGGTGTCGGTGAGGGTTAGATTGTTCCGGTTGGCGGTTTCATAGGTTGAGGGGGGTTCGCCGTGGGCGCGGATGAGGACAGGAGCATTCTTCAGTTCGTTGAAGGCTGGTGTATCTATGGTGATGAGCCCGAGAGCTTCAAGCCGCTTGACCTCCACTTCGTTATGGACAACATCACCGAGTGAGTATAACCCCTTTTCTTTACGCAGTTTTTCTTCGGCAACATTGATGGTGCTTTGCACGCCAAAGCAGAAGCCAGAGGAGTTTCGGTCGAGGTTTACTTTCACTGGTGGATTTTTTCGGGGAGCGTTTGAGGAAATGTAAGAAGAATGAGGGGCGTTTGAAAATCCGTCCGGGTGCTCTCGGGGCGTTTTAGACTTCTACCAGTTCTACATCGGGGACGGTGGCGTTCATGAAGAGGCGGTAGAGGCTGCTGAATTTCTGGGGAAGGTCGCTCACCATAAGGTGGGGGATGGTTGCTCGGGTGCCGGAAGCTTCCATTCCGGTATTCCGGAGAAGGGCCGCGGCTCTGGCGGCAACTGCCTCTGCCGAGTCGATGATTGTTACTCCGGTTCCAGCTGTTTCTTCAATGATAGTGCGGAGAATGGGGTAGTGGGTGCATCCGAGGACGAGGGTGTCTATTTCTTCGGCAAGAAGGGGGGCGAGGTATTCGCGTGCAATCAGCCTTGTGGCTTCGTTGTTGAGCATACCCTCTTCGGCAAGCGGGACAAAAAGCGGGCAGGCTGTTGAGAAAACTTCACTATCGGCACTGGCCTGGTTGATTGCGTAAGCGTAAGCGTTGGACGATATTGTTGCCTGAGTTCCAATGACGCCGATGCGTCCTGTTCGTGTTACCTCAACCGCCGTGTCGGCTCCGGCTTCAAGAACGCCAAGAACGGGCAGCGGGTCGGCGGTTTTTTCCACCACATCCAGGGCGAGGGCCGAGACGGTGTTACAGGCGACGATAATCATTTTTGGCTGGTGGCGAAGAAGAATACGGGTGTCTTCCTCGGCGTAGCGACGGATTGTTACCTGTGATTTCGTGCCGTATGGTACCCTTGCGGTGTCGCCGAAGTAGAGAAGCTGTTCGGAGGGCAGCAGCTTCTGCATGGCTTTTAAAACCGTCAGTCCTCCGACTCCGGAGTCGAAGATGCCGATGGGGCTCTGTGAAGTCGGGGTTCGGTGCATCGCCTTTGGCCTGGTTGGTTTAATGTGTCAGTTACACATTGAAGCGGAAGACAATGACATCTCCATCTTTCACGATGTAGTCCCGCCCTTCGCTGCGGAGTTTTCCGGCCTCTTTGACTTTCTGTTCCGAGCCGATTTCAACAAGGTCGTGCCAGTTCATCACCTCTGCGCGGATGAACCCTTTTTCAAAGTCGGAGTGTATGGCTCCAGCCGCTTCGGGTGCTGCGGCTCCTTTGCGGATGGTCCATGCGTGCACCTCCTGGACTCCGGCGGTGAAGTAGACCTGAAGGCCGAGCAGGTCGTAGGCGGTCTGAATGAGGCGGTCGAGGCCCGACATCTTGAGACCGAGGCTTTCAAGAAACTCGGGGCGCTCTTCTTCGGGAAGTTCGGCAATTTCAGCCTCAGTTTTTGCGCTGATGATGAGCATGTTTGAGCCTGACGCTGCTGCAATTTCTGCAACTTTTGCTGTGTAGGCATTGCCGTCGGGCAGATCGTTTTCGCCTACATTGGCGGCGTAGAGAAGAGGCTTTGCGGTGAGAAGGAAGAACTGGCGGGCCATTTCTTCCTCTTCGGGGCTGCTGATGATGCTGCGGGCGGGCACTCCTTCACTGAGCCCTTTGATAATGGCTTCTCCAAGATCCACCTGCGCCTGAAGCTCTTTTTCCTTGCGTGCGCTTTTGCGGAGTTTTTCCATTTTCCGCTCCATCCCCTCAAGGTCGGCAAGCATCAGCTCGGTATCTATGGTGGCAATGTCGTCGGCGGGATCAATTGTTCCTTCAACATGGATGATGTCGGGGTCGTCAAAACAGCGGATGACATGAACGATTGCATCTACCTCCCGAATGTGCGAGAGGAACTGGTTGCCAAGCCCTTCCCCTTTACTGGCGCCTTTGACAAGGCCGGCAATATCAACTATTTCAAGGGTGGTGGGAACAAGTGTGGGGGTTTTGACCACATTGGCAATGAGCTGCATCCGTTCGTCTGGAACGAGAACAGTACCGACATTGGGTTCGATGGTACAGAACGGGTAGTTGGCGGCCTCGGCCTGTTTGGCGGTGATGGCGTTGAAGAGTGTTGATTTGCCGACATTGGGAAGGCCGACGATACCGCAGCAGAGTGACATACCGTAAAAATTTTTTGTTCAATTGGGCCTCGCTTGTCCAGTCCTGGTTCGGGAGTGGGCGAGGAGGACAGAATCTTTAATATAAAGCCTTTTCATCTAACCATTATGTTTGGAAAAAGCAAATTTATTTTATAAAATAGCAGGCTAATTCAAAATGCAAGCGAGGCAACTTATCGGCAGGAAAAAGATCATCATCGCCATTGATGGACCGGCTGCATCGGGCAAGAGCACAACAGCCCGGAAAGTCGCCGGCCTTATGGGTTATACCTATATCGATACCGGTGCAATGTACCGGTCGGTGACCCTGAAGGTGATTGAAAGCGGCATGCTTGATGAGGTGAGGCGCTCTCCTGAAAAGGTTGAGGGGCTTGTGAAGGGTATTTCCATTGCTTTTGAGGGCGACCGGGTTCTGCTTGACGGCCGTGATGTGAGCGGTGAAATCCGCGACAACAGGGTTGCCAGGGAGGTGAGTTTCATCAGTTCGCTCAAGCCTGTCCGCGATGCTCTGCTTGTCATGCAGCAGGAGCTTGGCCGTGGACGCGGGGTTGTTATGGATGGCCGCGACATCGGCACCGTGGTGTTCCCTGATGCGGAGCTGAAAATTTTTCTTGTTGCCGATGCGCGTGAACGGGCAAAACGGCGACACCTTGAACTTCAGGCAAAAAGTCCTGAGGGGTTTGGAGTGCCAGACCTTGAGACTCTTGAAGCCGAAATTGTTGAACGGGATCGGGCGGATGCGCTGCGCGAGCATGCACCGCTGAAAAAACACCCGGATGCCAAAGAAATAGATACCTCGCGCCTGAATATTGAAGAACAGGTTGCGATGGTGCATGATTTTGCAGTACAGATGGAGGAGGGCGGCCGGTGAGGCGTCTTTCTTCCTTTTCGTTTTCCATTAACCCTGAATCCCCCTGTCGAAATCTCTCGCGACAGGCCAGACAAATCATATGAGAGAAAGGAAAAACCAATGGCAGAAACAGAAATCGCAGCAGTAGCTGCATCAGCAGAAACGGCTCCGGCAACAGAGAAAGCGGTCGACCAAAAGCCCGCCCGCAAAAAAATTAAATTTTTTGCTCACTACGAGCCCGCCGAACTTTCACAGATGGAGCAGCTTTACACAAGCACGCTCAATCAGATTAACCAGGACGAGATTGTCAAGGGACGCATTGTCTCTATCTCCAACAAGGATGTTACCATTGATGTCGGTTACAAGTCGGAGGGTATTGTCTCTCTGCTTGAGTTCCGCGATGAGGATGAAATCCAGGTTGGCGACGATGTTGAGGTCTACCTCGAGAACATTGAAGACAAGATGGGTCAGCTTATTCTTTCAAAGAAGAAAGCCGATGTCCTTCGTATCTGGGACAAGATTTACGATTCAATTGAAAATGATACCATCATCAGCGGCAAAATCATCAACCGCGTCAAAGGCGGCATGACGGTTTCGCTTTCGGGTGTGGAGGCCTTCCTTCCCGGTTCGCAGATTGATGTCAAGCCTGTCCGCGATTTCGATGCGCTAGTTGGCCAGACCATGGACTTCAGGGTCGTCAAAATCAACCCTGTTACTCAGAACATCGTTGTCAGCCACAAGGTTATTCTTGAAGAGGAGTATGCTGCACGACGCGAGGAGATGCTTGACAGCATCAAGGTTGGCATGGTTCTCGAGGGTACGGTCAAGAATATCACTGATTTCGGCATCTTTGTCGACCTCGGCGGTCTCGACGGTCTTGTTCATATCACAGACATCACCTGGGGCAGAATCAATCATCCTTCCGAGGTTGTTGACCTCGACCAGCCAATCAAGGTTGTTGTTGTCGGCTTTGACGAAAACACCAAGAGGGTTTCGCTGGGCATGAAGCAGCTTGAGGCGCACCCTTGGGAAAATATAGAACTCAAATATCCTGTGGGCTCCAAGGCTCAGGGCCGCGTTGTTTCCATTACCGATTACGGCGCCTTTGTCGAAATCGAGAAGGGCATCGAGGGTCTTGTCCACATCTCAGAAATGAGCTGGACACAGCATATCAAGCATCCGGGCCAGTTCGTTACGCTCGGTCAGGAAGTGGAGTGCGTGATTCTGAACATCGACAAGGATCACACCAAGCTTTCACTCTCCATGAAGCGGGTCAACGAGGATCCCTGGATTGCTCTTTCCGAGAAGTATGTGGAGAACACCCGCCACAAGGGTACTGTCAGCAACATTACCGATTTTGGAGTGTTTGTTGAGCTTGAGCCCGGTGTTGACGGTCTGGTTCACATTTCCGACCTCTCATGGACGAAGAAGATCCGCCATCCAAGTGAACTGGTGAAGAAGAACCAGGAGCTTGAGGTGAAGGTGCTGAAGTTTGATGTGCACGCCCGCCGTATTGCGCTTGGCCACAAGCAGATGAACCCCGATCCCTGGGGTGGCTTTGAGCAGCAGTACGCTGTTGGCGCTGAGTCTTCTGCTGAGATTTCGCAGATCATCGAGAAGGGCGTCATTGTCATTCTGCCAGGTGATGTTGATGGCTTCGTGCCGGCAACCCATCTTCTGCAGGGTGGCGTGAAGGACATTCACTCCTCGTTTAAGATTGGCGATGCACTGCCTCTCCGCGTCATTGAGTTCGACAAAGAGAACAAGCGCATTATCCTTTCCGCTCTTGAGTACTTCAAGGACAAGAGCAAAGAGGAAATTGAGTCATACCTTCAGGCTCATCCGAACGAGAAAAAGGAGATCGAGGATGCGACTGCCGAGCTGGAACCCCAGCCAAAGTCATCCGAGAAGAAAGGCGACAAGGAATAAACCATCGTCCTCTCCAGCCGTACAGGTACAACAGAAAAACCCTCCGCATTCCGGAGGGTTTTCTGTTTATATGGAGTTGGGGAGTTGGGGACACTCATGACTGAGTGTACTTGTCAAGTACACTCAGTCATGAGTGTCCCCAACTCTTACGGCTTTTTTGCTTTTGCTAGTAGCCGTAGGATTTGAGGAGGGTCTGTTTTTTTCTCCAGTCGGGACGGACTTTGACGAAGAGTTCAAGGAAGATGGGGCGTCCGAGGAGCTGTTCTATTTCCTGACGGGCACTTTGGCCGAGTTTTTTGAGGGCCTGGCCTTTGTGTCCGATGATGATCTGTTTCTGTGTGTCGCGCTCGACGATGATGGAGCAGCGGATGAGGTCTTTGCGTTTGGGGTCGTTTTCGTGCTGTTCGCGGAATTCGTCTACAACGACTTCTGCGGAGTAGGGCACTTCACGGCCGTAGAGGAGGAATATTTTTTCGCGGATGATTTCGCTTGCGAAAAACCTTTCAGGCGCAGTGCTGAGTGCGTCTTCGGGGTAGAGGGGATCGTGCATCGGCAGGTATGGCCGCAGTGCGTCCACAAGTTCCTGCAGGCCCTTCCCGTTGAGTGCAGAGATGGAGAGGATGGCGGCGGGGTTCCATTCCCGGCGGATGAATGCTTCAGCTTCCTTCTGTTGTTCGGCGTTGACAAGGTCGCTTTTGTTGAAGACGGCGATGAGGGGTTTGCCGCTGTTCTTGAGCCAGTCGCGGTGGAGTTCTTCGGCGAAGGCTCGGTCGAAGGGGCCGTTTTTTTTGGAGAAAGGAAGAAGGGCTATGATGGCGTCTGCATCTTTGAGTGTGTCGCGCGTGACCTTGAGCATTGCTTCGTGGAGTTTCTGCTGTGGCTCCATGATGCCGGGTGTGTCGAGAAAGATGATCTGCGTGCTGTCGTCGCTGTATATGCCTGTGATTTTTTTTCGGGTGGTCTGCGGCTTGTGTGTGACAATGGAGAGCTTACAGTCGAGCAGCGCGTTGAGCAGGGTTGATTTGCCTGCGTTTGGCGGGCCGATGATGCTGGTGAATCCGCAGGAGAAGGACGGGGCGGCGGAGGCGGGCATGGGCGAAAGGGTCTATGGATGGAACATTTATGAAAGTGAAAGGTACTATACTAAATTAAGGGCTGTGGTGATAATGAAAAACATAGGGGTTTGGTGGATAGATGAAAAAACAGCAGGCGGTTGATTTCTGGCTTCTGCTCCCTCTCGGGGGGTTGATTGTGTTCGGTCTTCTTGGGGTATACAGCGCCACCAATGGGACGGGCGATACGGGACTGTTTTTTCGGCAGTTGACCTGGGCGGCTGTTGGGGGAGCTGCAATGCTCTTTGTGTATTACAACGATGTCCGCTTTTTCAAGGAGAGCGCATACGGTTTCTATATTCTCAGCATGGTGATGCTTGTGGCTGTGCTGGTTCTTGGCACAAAAGTGGCGGGTCAGACGAGCTGGGTCCGCATTGCCGGGTTCAGCTTTCAGCCTTCTGAGATTGCTAAAATGGCCACCATTCTTGCGCTTGCCCGTTTTCTCTCTTCTGACAATACAGACATCAACAGTCTGCCGCATCTCGTCACAGCGCTTGCCATTCCGCTGCTGCCGGCTGTTCTCATAATGCTTCAGCCGGATATGGGGACAACCCTCACTGCGCTGTCGTTCATTGCTCCGATGATCATCATGGCTGGATTTGATATCTATATCCTGATGCTGCTGGCGTTTCCTCTGGTGCTTCTGTTGACAGGCTTCATAAGCATCTATGCGCTTGCTGGAATGGCTGTGGTTTTTCTGCTGGTACTGGCATTTCAGCACCATAAGCTTAAGCTTCATCAGATGGTGACGGTTGTTCTCGGTTGTATTGGCGGACTGATGGCAAACCGGTTTGCCGATGTCATTCTCAAGCCGCATCAGCTGAAAAGAATACAGACTTTCCTTGATCCTATGTCGGATCCGCAGGGTGCGGGATACAATGTACTTCAGGCTAAAATCGCAATCAGTTCGGGAGGGGTCTTCGGGAAGGGATTTCTTGAGGGAACGCAGACACAGCTGAGGTTCATTCCTGCGCAGTGGACTGATTTCATTTTCTGTGTCATTGCTGAAGAGTTCGGTTTTATTGGTGCGTCTTTTTTGATACTGTTGTTTGCAATAGTGATTGTGCGGTTGATATGGGCTATTTTCTCAATCAAAAACCGTTTTGTTGAGTTGACGCTTGGGGGGTTTGTTTCGTTGCTTCTGGTTCATGTCATTATCAATATTGGAATGACACTTGGTCTTATTCCTGTTATCGGAGTGCCGCTTCCGTTTGTTTCTTATGGAGGTTCTTCATTGGTGGGAAATATGATTATGGTTGGGTTGGCACTGAATTTTTTTCATAACAGGAGACGTCTGGGATACTAAACATAAAAAGCACACATTAGTGCGCTTTTTATGTTTAGTATCCCATTCGATCCTGTCACTTGATTTTGTAGAGGAACCGTTTGCCTTCTTTTCCTGTTGGTATGCGCTCAATTTCCTGATCTTCTGCACCGAATTTATTGAACCAGACGCTGATGGTGGTTCCTTTGGTGTTCAATGCGTCGGCTATTTCACGGGGCTTGAAAGCTTTCTGGGGATGTGCCCGAAGAAGACCTTTGATGGCGTTGCCAAGCTGACCGCGTGAGAAACGGGTGCCTGTTGATTTCGCTGCGCCTGAAGTTCCTTTCTCAAGTTTTGAGAGGTTCATTTCAAGGTTTCGCATGATTGAAGCAAGCTCTTGTTCGAGAGGGCTGACTGTTGCCTTGAACTCGTCATGCATGCGGGCTATTTTTTCCTGAAGTGCTTTCTTTTCTTCTACCATAGACTGGAAGTGATCAATTTTCTGAATGAAAATATCATACTTGTCGGGTGTTGTTGCTATCTGGCTCATTGGACTGTTTCTATTTGTTTTCATTGGAAAATCATACTATGGTTTCACATTGGAAAATATATGCCAATGCATTGTTCTCTGCAAGCAAAGAATTGGAGTGCCTCTGCTGCTTTCTGCTGATTGTTTTTTTATATTTTTTTTCTGTGTTTTTATGGATGCAACTGAAAAAAAGACGGTTTCAGGCGTAACGCTTGGTTGTAAGCTGAACTATGCTGAAACTGCCTCCATACTGCAGAGTCTGGTTGAGCGGGGTTGGAGGATTGCCGGGCCACAGGAGCAGCCGGATTTGATTGTTGTGCACAGTTGTGCTGTAACGAAGCAGGCTGAGCAGAAGTGCCGTCAGAAAATTCGGGGGCTTGTGCGACGCCATCCGGACAGCAGGGTTGTTGTTACAGGATGTTATGCGCAGCTCAGTCCTGGACTGATTGCTGACATTGAGGGGGTTGACGCGGTTTTGGGCAATGATGAGAAATTTGACTCCTCCAGCTATATGGGTGTTGTTGCTGCGCCGCCCCCGGCAGGAAAGCCTGTTGTTTGTGTGTCGGACGAGGGCGGGTTCCTCACTGCACACCGGGCGTGTTCCTTTCCTTCGGGCTCGGAGGGAGAACGGACAAGGGCGTTTCTGAAGCTGCAGGACGGGTGCGATTACGGCTGTGCCTATTGTACCATTCCGCTGGCGCGGGGCCGCTCCCGTTCGGTTCCGCCGGAGGTCGTCCTCCAGCAGGCGCAGATGCTTGCCGATTCAGGGTATCGGGAGATTGTGCTGACCGGGGTCAATACGGGGGATTACCGGAGTGGTACAACGGGGTTTCTTGAGCTGCTTCGGATGCTTGAAGATATTGATGTTCCGCGCATTCGCATCAGTTCGCTGGAACCTGATATCCTGACCGATGAGCTTGTGGCACTCGTTGCTGCTTCCCGCACTATTGTTCCTCATTTCCATCTGCCGCTACAGAACGGCTCAGACCGTATTCTTGGGGCGATGCGCCGTCGGTACCGGACGGCAGACTACCGGGAACGGCTGCTTGGTGCGGTGGATGCAATTGAGGACTGTGCGGTCGGGGCTGATGTGATGGTAGGGTACCCGGGGGAGAACGATGATGATTTCGGGGATACGGTGCGCTTCATTGAGGGATTACCTCTTGCTTATCTTCATGTATTCAGCTGTTCTGTTCGCCCGGGTACGGTACTTGCCCGGGAGGTCAGTTGCGGGGAGCGGCTGGCTTTGGCTCCGCAGGTTGCGTCCGGGAGAAGTGCAATACTGAAGGAGATCGGGGAGCGGAAAGCAGCGGAGTTCCGGCTGCGGTATCTGGGTCGTCGGTGCCGGGTGCTGTTTGAGGAGTGCCGGCAGGCAGGCAACGGGACGCTGCGCTGGAGCGGCTACAGCCGGAACTATCTGCCGGTGTGGGTGGATATTCCTGCAGATGAAAGGAGTCTGTCGGGGATGGAGCTGCCGGTGGCCATCGTAGGAGCTGGTTTGCAATTAGAGGGCAGACTGTTATCTTAACCTTCTACTTTTTTTGCAACGGCTTCTCATCAACTTAATTCGAGACACCCATGCCGATCAAATCCCGCATACGCGCCATTCCCGATTATCCGAAAAAAGGCATTATGTTCCGCGACATCACCACCCTTATCAAGGATCCCGTGGGGTTCCGTCTGGTTATTGACGGCTTGACGCAGCGTTATCTGGAAAATGGCGTTGATTTTGATGTGGTTGTTGGCGTTGAGGCCCGGGGTTTCATTCTTGGCTCTGCGCTGGCTTATACGCTCGGAAAGGGGTTTGTTCCGGTGCGCAAGCCAGGCAAGCTTCCTGCCGATGTTGTTTCACAGGAGTATGAGCTGGAGTATGGCACCGACAAGGTTGAGATTCATCTTGATGCCATTCTGCCGGGTACGAGGGTGCTGCTTGTCGATGACCTGCTGGCAACTGGCGGCACGGCCCTTGCAGCGGCGGCGCTGGTTGAGAAAGTTGGCGGTGTGGTGGCTGAGATGGCTTTCATTGTGAACCTGCCTGATATAGGCGGTGAGAGGAAAATCCTTGATAAGGGATACCGTGTCTTTTCGCTCACTGAGTTTGAGGGGGAGTAACTGATGTCTGCAAAAAGCATGATTCTGGCGGTTGCCGGTGCGGTAGCCATTGTTCCATCTGCTCCTCTTCTGGCCTCAGAACACCATAGTGGCGCTGCTGCCACAGAGGCTGCTGTGGCTATGGCGCACCATCTGCCGCCCCTATGGCTGGTTGCTCCATTTGTCGTACTTCTTCTCATGATTGCTACAGGGCCGCTCTTCTACCACCGGTTCTGGGAGCATCATTATCCGAAAGCGGCCATGGGGTTGGGGGCTGTTGTTGCCCTTTACTACGGCTTTATGATGGATCACGGGACGCACACTCTTCTGCATACCCTTGAGGAGTATATTTCCTTCATGGCGCTTATCGCATCGCTTTTCATTGTTTCGGGCGGAATTCTCATACACATTGAGAGACGGGGGACGCCGCTGGTCAATGGCGCTCTACTCATGTTCGGTGCAGTACTGGCAGACATCATCGGCACAACGGGTGCTTCCATGCTGCTCATCCGTCCTTACATGCGCATCAATGAGGGCCGGTTGAGGGCGTTTCATATCGTTTTCTTTATTTTCATTGTGAGCAACATCGGTGGTGGATTGACTCCCATCGGCGATCCTCCGCTTTTTCTTGGGTTCCTGAAGGGTGTGCCGTTTTTCTGGGTTATTTCCAAGGTATGGCTTCCATGGATAGCTGTAATCGCCACCCTCATAGTAATCTTTATGCTTCTGGACTGGAGGGCCGGCAAGGGTGAAGTTACACCGGCTCCCAAGAGCTCGGATGGTGCCATCACCATTACCGGGACGAAGAACTTTGCCTGGCTTGCAGTCATTATTGTTGCCGTTTTTCTTGACCCTGCCGTGATATCTGGATTTCCGAGTCTTCAGGAAATGCTTGGGGTGCCTTTTGGTATCCGTGAAGTGATTATGTTCAGCGTTGCGCTTATGGCTTATAAAACTGCTGACGGAGATGCGCTCAAGGGCAATGAATTCAACTTTGAGCCAATCAAGGAAGTCGCATTTCTCTTTGTGGGCATTTTTGCTACCATGATTCCTGCGCTGGAGCTTATCGGCTCCTATGCAGCGGTTCATGCAGGTGAATTTTCGGTGAGCCGGTTCTACTGGATGACGGGCGCTCTTTCAGGCGTGCTCGACAATGCTCCGACCTACCTCAACTTCCTTGCCGGTGCCCTTGGAAAATTTGGTCTTGACATAAACTCGGCTGATGCTGTTCTCCAGATACGGGCATTTGCGGCCGGTACTGGTTCGCCTGTTCCGGGTGATGTGACTTCGGATGTGTATCTTGTGGCTATTTCCATAGCCGCAGTGTTCTTCGGTGCCATGACTTATATCGGCAACGCCCCGAACTTCATGGTGAAGAATATTGCCGCCCAGGCCGAAGCGGATGTTCCGGATTTTGTGGAGTATATCTGGAAGTATTCCATCCCGATTCTTCTTCCGGTTTTTCTTGTCCTGTGGCTGCTGTTTTTCAATTTTTGAGGCTGAACCCGTAAACGGAATGATCACACTGCAATGAAAAGTTTTGTCAATGCCGCAAAGAACGGGGAGACGGGGTTTGTCATCAGGAATTCGGTCTTCCTGCCGTTTCACTGTGAGTTGCTGAGCATCTGGATAGGCAAGGAGATGTCTCTCCTTTCAGCGCCTGACCTGATTACAGATATCTCCAATCCCGATATTCTGGGAATCAGGGAGACGGAAAGTTTCACCAATCTGATATTCAGAAAATGGGGCGACCTGTCTAAAGAGCTCAGTCATGATAAAGGGCACATCATCCTTCATGCGGCAGAAAAGGGCGCGGATGTGTTTGGAAGCGGAAACCTGCATTATATCCGTGTTGCTTTCTGCAACAGGCATAAAGAGGTCTGCTTTGAAATTATTGACAACCCCTACGAGCTGTAAGGGTTGATTTTTCAGGGCATGTTTCCTTTCAGGCTTTCGCTGACGGCCTGCTTGAACTCTTTTGAGATTTTGAAGGTCGGTACATTTTTAGGCTCAACCGTCACTTTCTCTCCGGTTCTCGGATTGCGTGCCTGACGAAGGTTCTTGTAGCGGATGTTGAATGATCCGAATCCACGGATTTCAATACGCTTTCCCGCTTTCAGTGAGTCAATGATGCTTTCAAAGAGAGAGTCCACCACCGTTTCGGTTTCGTTTTTGGTGAGGCCTGTCCTGTGGGCAATGACATTGACCAGGTCTGCTTTCGTGGTTGTGTTTCCCATAATGAATTATGACTTGGTGTTATTGGTGATTGTACTGATTACTTAAACCACAGACGAAGCGCGACAATTCCTGTAAAGACAGCAAATGCCTTTCTTAAAACACTTCCCGACAGATGGGTTGCGATTTTTGCTCCGAAATACGCTCCGCCGAACAGTCCGACTGCCAGAATAAGTCCAAGCCAGACATTGTCCATTGAAATTTTCCCTGCCCGGTAGTATTCAAGAGCACCGAGAATACCTACAGGAAGAAGCAGCGCTACGAGCGAAGTTGCGTTTGCTGTGTGTTGTGTCATACCGAGCAGCAGCACAAGAGCAGGGACGATAATGACCCCACCTCCTATTCCGAACATACCCGACAGAATGCCGGCCAGCGAGCCGATGAGCAGCATGGTGATGACTTGTGCATAAGGGATTTCCATGGAACCTCTGTTGGTTATGTGGTCATCATGCGCGAGAGTTCCTGACGGATTCCCGTTATGTTCTCTATTTCCAGTGCGCTGAGTGATTCCCGTTCAATAAGCGTTTCGGCAAGGCTATGGAGCACCGCGCTGTTGAGAGAGAGGATGTTCTTTGCGTTTTCCATACATGCCATAATGATGTTTCGCACCTCTACATCAATCTGCAGGGCAGTCTCTTCACTGTATTCACGGACATGTGAGTAGTCTTTGCCCAGAAAGACCTCTTTGTGGGTGTCGCCGTAGTTGATGGGCCCGAGTTTTTCGCTCATTCCCCACTGTCGTACCATTCTCCGTGCAATGTCGGTCGCTTTTTCAATGTCGTTGGCAGCACCGGTGCTGATTTCGTTGAAGATGAGCTCTTCTGCAACCCTGCCTCCCAGCGCATAGGTGATCATGGCCTCCAGATACTCCTTGTTTTGGGTGTACCGGTCTTCAAGGGGTAGATAGGCGGTCAACCCAAGGCTGCGGCCGCGGGGAATGATTGTGACCTTGTGTATGGGGTCGGAGCCTTTGGTGTGAAGAGCTACCAGCACATGACCGGCCTCGTGGTATGCGGTGAGTTTTTTTTGTTCTTCGGATATGTACATGCTTCTTCTTTCCGGACCCATCAGGATTTTGTCGCGGGCCTGGTCAAAATTCAATGCAGTCACCTTTTCCTGCATGTTGCGTGCAGTCAGGAGCGCGGCTTCATTGACGAGGTTGGCCAAATCGGCTCCCGAGAAGCCGGGGGTGCTTTTGGCAAGGACTGTGATGTCCACCGTGTCGTCAAGTGGAGTTTCTTTCGTGTGAATCTTGAGAATGGCTTCACGGCCCCTTATGTCGGGCTTATCTACGGTTATCTGCCTGTCAAAGCGCCCTGGGCGTAGAAGTGCGGTGTCGAGCACATCGGGGCGGTTGGTTGCGGCAATCAGTATGACATTGTCGCTGGTGGTAAACCCGTCCATCTCAACCAGCAGCTGGTTGAGTGTCTGTTCGCGTTCGTCGTGGCCGCCTCCAAGGCCTGCCCCACGGCTTCTGCCTACAGCATCGATTTCGTCGATAAACACAATGCAGGGGGCGTTTTTCTTTGCCTGTTCAAACAGGTCGCGCACTCTGGCTGCTCCAACGCCGACAAACATTTCCACGAAATCTGCTCCCGATATTGAGAAAAAGGGAACCTTGGCTTCACCGGCGATGGCTTTTGCCAGAAGGGTTTTCCCTGTTCCTGGAGGGCCAAGCAACAGAACGCCTTTGGGTATTTTCCCACCGACTTTCTGGAATTTTTCCGGATTGGTCAGGAATTCAACCGTCTCCTGCAGCTCTTCAACTGCCTCATCGACGCCGGCAACATCGTTGAATGTGGTTTTTACCTCAAATTCGCTGACCATTTTTGCCCGGCTTTTGCCGAAGCTGAAGAGGTTTTTTGACTGATTGGCGCTCTGGCCGTTCATTCTCCTGATGACAAAGAAATAGATGGCTCCGAAAATAAGCCAGGGTGCAAAGAGGATGAGAATGGTGTAGAGGGCGTTGTTTCCCTCTTCAATGCGAACCTTGACCCCTTTTTCGGCAAGCAGTTCTGCCTGCGGGGTGCTGAATGAGGGGAGCCGTACCGAAAAGTGTGTGCTCTCAACTTCGGTATTGTCTTTCAGTGCAAGGGAAGTAGGCTTTTTGAGCGTTCCTTTGAGGAGCGCCGAGCGGTCTTCAAGGTTCTGTACGGCAATATCAGTTACAAGATTGCTGTCGAGAAGGCTTCTGTATTCGTTGTAAATGATTTCCGGGCCGTCCGATCCTGATGAAAAACGCTGGAACACAAAGAGCATCATGAGGCCTATCATGATGAAGAGAATGAATCTCGGGAACTGTGGGCGGGGGTTGTCCCCTTTTCCCTGAAACCATCCGGGCCCCTGCTCTTCTTCGTTGACCGGCTTGAATCGGTTGCGCAGGGAGTCCTTCCCCGGTGGTTTTACTGGCTTTTCGGGCATGATGGATAGGCAGGGAGTTGTGCAAAATGTAAGTTGCTTCCGTATAAGTAATTAAAAGTAAAACTGCGTTGGAAAGCAAAAAGTTTATTTCTTGTGCTTTCGTTTCCCTGTTTCAAGCTGAAACCACCCTCATCTTCATATTGAGTTGGAATCTTTCAGTGCTTCTCTCTGCAATTCTGCTCAGTTTTGTTAAATTCAATGTTCTTGACAGATGGCAGTTCTCTCAATTCATTAACAATGACAAGGCGTATGATGGTCGGTAAACGGGTCAGAACCAGGTTCGCTCCTTCTCCTACAGGGTATCTTCATGTCGGCGGGCTTCGCACCGCGCTCTACAACTACCTTTTCGCCAAAAGGATGGACGGCGATTTTGTTGTCAGAATTGAGGATACCGACCAGAGCAGAAAGGTTGCAGATGCTCAGGAAAATCTGATAAAGACCCTTGAATGGGCAGGGCTTATGCCTGACGAAAGTCCTCTGCACGGTGGTGATTTCGGCCCTTACCTGCAGTCGGAGCGGCTTGATATCTATAAGAAATATTGTGAGCAATTGCTTGAAGCAGGCCATGCCTATCACTGTTTTGCAACTTCCGAAGAGCTTGAAGAGAACCGGCAGCTTCAGTTGAAGCAGGGATTGCAGCCGAAGTACAACAGGAAATGGCTTCCCGAAGATATGGGCGGCTCAATGCCCCGGAGCGAGATCCAGAAAAAACTTGATGAAGGAGTCCCTTCGGTTGTGCGCATGAAGGTGCCTGATTATGTTTCAGTATGGTTTGAGGATATCATCAGAGGTCCGATAGAGTTTGATTCGGCTACCATTGATGATCAGGTGCTGATGAAGTCGGATGGTTTCCCGACATACCATTTTGCCAGCGTCATTGACGACCATCTCATGGAGTTCACCCATATCATCAGGGGCGAGGAGTGGCTTCCTTCCATGCCGAAGCATCTTCTTCTCTATGAGTTCCTTGGGTGGGAGCCTCCGAAGTATGCCCATCTTCCGCTTCTGCTCAACCCCGACCGTTCAAAACTCAGCAAGCGGCAGGGCGATGTGTCGGTGGAAGATTACATCCGGAAGGGATATAGCAGCGAGGCTATTGTGAATTTCGTGGCTCTGCTTGGCTGGAATCAGGGTGAGGGATGTGAGCAGGAAGTCTATAGTCTTCAGGAGCTGACTGAAAGATTTTCTCTTGAGCGGGTTGGCAAGGCGGGTTCCATTTTCACCATTGACAAGCTGAACTGGCTTGAGAAGCAGTATATCAAAAACCGCCCGGCTGAGGATATCATCCGGGTGATCAAGCCTCTCCTGCTCTCTGAGCTGGAAAAAAAGGAGACTCTTCTTGACCCTGCAACCATAACCGGTGAGCGCTATCTGGAAGATGTCATAGAGCTGATGCGCGAGCGGGTTGGTTTTGAGCGTGAGTTCGTGACCTTCTCTTCCTATTTCTTTTTTGAGCCGGAGACATACGAGGAGGATGCTGTCAAGAAACGCTGGACGCCTGATACCAACAGCCTGCTTGACGAGTTTCTGCCGGTGCTGGAGTCCATGCCGGACTTTACGGCCGAGGCAATTGAGGCAGCCCTCAAGGAATTTGTGGCTCCAAAAGGTCTGAAAGCCGCAGCACTTATCCATCCATTGAGAATCGTCTCCTCGGGTGTCAGTTTCGGCCCCAGCCTCTACCATATGCTTGAGGTGCTTGGCCGTGAGGCTGTTGTTCGTCGTATCCGGAAAGGTATGGCAGTCATCACGCTTCCGCAGCAATAGCCGGAATTCTGTGGGGGCCCACAGAGGGCTCCCGCTTTTTTGATTTATTTTTGGATGAATGCGAAAATTCCTATATTTTGCATCTCTTCAATGGACAGATAGCTCAGTTGGTAGAGCAATGGACTGAAAATCCATGTGTCGTGGGTTCGATTCCCTCTCTGTCCACTTCTTCGTCGTTTGCCTGCATTCGTAGAAGTCCCCAAACCCCTGAAAACACAGGGGTTTCGGCGTTTCTGGTGTTCGCCTCCATTTGCCGTTGTTTAGCATAATCCGGAATTAATGGGTATAGTTATGGGTATCACATTGGCGCTTTTAAAAAATGTGTTTTCGTTTTTCTGCCATCCAGTTTCCAGTCGCCGTTTCCCTTCAGCAGCATGAATGACACTCTTCCCCCCCCGGTATGAATATTACTACTGAACCCTCACAGGAGGTCTGGCATGACATACAGGAGCCTGGCGCCTATGAATGGTGGTATTTTGACGCGGAGGATTCTCAGCGGGGTATTTCCGTGGTTGCAATCTGGTTCGCAGGATTCCCTTTTTCTCCATCCTATACAGAGGAGTATGACCGTTGGCGCGCCGATGGATCCTCTCCTGCCCCCCGTCCGTCAAACTATTCGGGTTTCAGTTTTCAGCTCTATGAAAACGGCCGGGAAACCATCAACTTCATCAGGGAGGGTGGTGCGTCGCTGTTTAGCGGGAGCAAAACAGGCGCTGAGGTTGCATTTGAAAATAACCGGTTTGTGCATGATCCGCTGAGGGACGAGTACCTGCTGGAGATTGATTTTGCCTTTCCTGCCCGCAGGAAAAGGGTGCGGGGGACGCTTCATTTCAATCAGTGCCGAAGGCTGACCTTTAATAAAAAGGATGGCAATCATGAGGGGTCGGGGCCCTGCCATCAGTGGCTTCTGAGTGTTCCGAAGGCCGAGGTTCGGGGAAGCCTTGAGATTTCAGAGCCTGAAAGGACGAGCCGCAGTGTGGAGATTCAGGCTTCAGGCTACCACGATCACAACCTTGGCACCATGCCGATGCAGGAGTATATTTCCCGCTGGTACTGGGGGCGGGCATTTTCAGATCGTGTTGACCTGGTTTACTATGTAATCTTCTTTCGTGATCCCTCATTTCACCCGCTGACGCTCCTCATGCTCAACGACAACCAGAACGGTGGCGCTTTGGTGCGAGACAAGGCTGATTTCAGGGAGAGCCGGTTCTGCCGGGGAATTTTTGCCCCGCTGCATGGCCGGGTACTCGACATTCATGACGGGGATGTACGCATGACGATCAACCAGAAACAGGTGCTGGATTCGGGGCCGTTCTACCTGCGGTTTTCTTCTGATATTTCACTCGATTTCAACGGCAGCAGTCTTAAGGGCATTCGTGGGATTTCTGAGTTTCTCAATCCGGATCGTCTTCAGTCGCCCCTTATGCGCTTTTTTATCAGAAGCCGAATATGGCGCGACGGAGAGCAGTCGGTCATGTACCGGGAGTACAACAGGATTAAAGATCGTTTGGATTGGTTTAAACGGTGAAAAGTGGTAAATTCTCTCTTTAATTTTCCCTTTGCCTTTTTCATTTTCAGTCCGCGGGAAGATGCTCGACAGGGCATGGCGTTGGCATGACCGGTACCGAGAGGTGTTTCAGTTCATCATTTAACAATAGCTTTAAAAGGAGATAGATTGTAATGGCACAACCAGCTAATTTCAAGAGCCCTTCAAGGATGGGTGCGCTTGGTGAGGATGCTCCGCTCTCTTCAACGGGATCGGTATCGGGCGGAAAGTCCCGTGAGGAAGGTCTGAAAGGGGTGGATTTTGAGCGCCGGAGTTTTTTGGGCAAAGTAGTCGGCGGTGTTGGTGCGGCAGTGGCCGTTTCAACGCTTTATCCTATTGTAAAGTATATCATCCCTCCTGTGAAAGAGTTGACTGATGTCAATGAGCTGGTGGTTGGAAAGGCTTCAGAGGTTCCTGAGAACTCGGGAAAGATTTTCCAGTTCAATAAAGACAAGGTTCTGGTTATCAATGATAATGGCTCGCTTACCGCCTGCAGTGCCGTCTGCACCCATCTGGGCTGCCTTGTTCGCTGGGAAGATAAAGACAATGAGATTTTCTGCCCCTGCCACGGTGCAAAGTACACGCAGACCGGTGAAATCATTTCAGGACCACAGCCTCTACCGCTTGCTCCGTTCAATGTGAGAATTGAGGGAGAGGATCTTATCATTGCAAAAGCGTAATCTTAATTCTTGAAAATCCAGGGAGTCTTTCAATATGGCTGACAACAATCAGAATACAGGCGCAGAAAATGCTCCGGTAAAGCCGAAACCGGCTGCTCCGGTTGCCGCCAAGCCGGCAGCTCCGGGTGCCGCTAAACCTGCCGCAAAACCCGCGGCGAAATCTGACGCCCCTTCCGGCGGCGTTTACAAACCCCCGGTAGTTCGGGCGGAAACAAATCCTTACGCAGATTCGCGTGTGAGCCCGCTGGCAGCATGGTTTCAGGAGCGTTTTTATGTGATGATGCCAATCATCGACTATCTGAAGAAAAAAGAGGTTCCCAAGCACAAGCTGTCGTTCTGGTACTACTTCGGCGGCCTGACATTGTTTTTCTTCATCATTCAGGTTGTGACCGGTCTTTTGCTTCTCCAGTATTACAAGCCGACAGGTACAGAGGCGTTTGCCTCCTTCGTGTTCATTCAGAAAGAGGTTCCTTTTGGCTGGCTTATCCGCCAGATTCATGCATGGAGTGCAAACCTGATGGTTGGTATGGCATTCATCCACATGTTCAGCACCTTCTTCATGAAGTCTTACCGTAAGCCCCGTGAGCTTATGTGGGTCAGCGGATTTGTGCTTCTTGTGCTGAGCCTTGGTTTTGGTTTCACCGGTTACCTCCTTCCCTGGAATGAGCTTGCTTTCTTTGCGACCCAGGTAGGTACGGAAGTTCCCAAAGTCATGCCTGGTGGCGCCATTCTTGTTGACATCCTCCGCGGTGGCGAAGATGTGAGCCCTGAAACTCTGACTCGCATGTTCTCGCTTCATGTTGTGCTGCTTCCCGGTATCCTTCTTCTTGTCCTGTCTGCCCACCTTCTGCTTGTGCAGGTGCTTGGAACTTCGGCTCCCATCGGCTACAAGGAGTCTGGCATGATCAAAGGCTATGAGAAGTTCTTCCCGACCTTCCTTGCCAAGGATGCAATCGGATGGATCATCGGTTTCGGCCTTCTTATCTATCTGGCAGTAGTTTTCCCGTGGGAGATTGGTGTTCAGGCTGATCCGCTTACTTCAGCTCCTTTGGGCATCAAGCCGGAATGGTATTTCTGGGCACAGTTCCAGCTGCTCAAGGACTTCACTTTTGAAGGCGGCGAGCTGATGGCAATCATTCTCTTCACCATTGGTGCTGTTGTATGGGCTGCCGTTCCTTTCCTTGACAGAAAGGCTTCACGCGAAGAGAAGAGCCCGATCTTCACGATTCTCGGCCTTCTGGTTCTTGCATTCCTTGTGATCAACACCTACAGGGTATACGCTGAGTACAGCGCTCTCTAAGGGGGTCGCTGGAGACGCTCGATAGAGTAAGAGTAAAAAGATAAAGCCGCCTCATGCATCAAGCCTGAGGCGGCTTTTTTTATAGGTGTACACTTTGATACGGAGTCCGCATGAAAAGCAAAAGCCCCTGTAAGTCGTCAGGGGTTTTTGCTTTTTGTATTTCAGCCAGATGTTTTTACTTCCCGGTGAAGAAGGTTTCAAGTTCGTAGCCAGCAAGGAATGCTTGCATGTCAAGCGCTGCGAGCGCTGTTGTCCAAGGCTGGAGGGTTGGCTGGAGGAGCTTGATTATTGCCTGGAATGCGAGCCATGAGGTCAGGACGCTGAAGCGGTGTTCGCGGAACCAGTGTTTGCTGTGGTGCTCTTCTACCAGCAGCATGCGGTGTAGGTGCACTGTGCACTTGTCTGCTACTCTTTTTAGTTCGGCCATGAGGAGTTTTTCTTCTTCAGCCCCTTCAAGTGAGTTCTGTTTCTCCGCGGTTTTGGCTGGTGGTGCCGGAGCCTGGGTTGTGAGCAGGCAGGCGAGAAGCTCGGGGAGTTCTTTGCCTTCTATACTGCAGAGCGTCGTGGTTTCGTAGAGGGCAGAAAGTGGCTCAACCATCAGCCAGTCGTCAAGCAGGTTGGTTTTGAGCTCCCCTGCCTGGCGGAGCATTTCCTGTACAGCGTCGAGCACTATCCAGTGGGTAGCCAGAGCGCTGAAGGTGGAGTTCTGGGTATCGTTTATGCCGAGTGCAGCCTGAAGCCTTCCTTTTGGGTCCTCTTTTTTAAGCCTGGCTTCAATGTCTGCGGCGGCAATGAAGCGAATCTGCGCCGTTTCGGCAAGGCTTTCGGGGACGGCGAGTGGTTTTTCCATCAGGTCGCTGAACTTGACTGACAGATCCTGAAGAAGTGTTTCAGCTGTGTCCCGGAAGGTTTCGGCGGTCTGTTTGTTCGCTTTGAGTTTCGGTATTGAACCAAGTGCTTCTTTGACAAGCCGGTGAAGGGGGGAGAGGCTGATGGCAAGAACTGCCATATCAACTGACGGGGTGCCGGCTCCATTGAGTTCCCGTGCAAGCTGATCGTATGGCTTGAGCCTGGAGGAGCGGACCTCGCGGAAGTTGAGAAAAACATTGTATTTGTACCCGTCAAGAGAGGCAAAGAGTCCGTTCTCTCTGATGTCACGGACGGAACGGATGAACTCAAGCCCGCTTGCGTGGTCGCGGAATACAAGATAGGCTCCTTCGTCGTGGCTGAGTGCGAGACCGTCACCAAGGCAGCTTTGACGGATTTCGCCGTCCTGCAGGTAACCGACTGAGGTTTTTACCCAGCCGGTGGCCTGTTCGTAGGAGTTGTTGTAGATGACCAGGGCCCGTTCATCGCCAAGCCGGTTGGAGTATGCAAAAATGTTTTCGTTGACTGAGCCTTCCGGGGAGTAGACATCGTACAGGAAGAAGTTTTCCACCTCGGCAAACAGCGGCCGTTTTTTCATGATGGGGAAAATTTCCTGATAGTGGCGCCAGACGAGATGTTCGTCGGGATGTTCGTCGTAGTATGCTTTCGCGTACTCCATTCCGTACTTCTCGGTGAACCCTTCCACCTGTCCGTGGCCGAACATAGGAAGTCCTGGAACGGTGAGCATGACGATGCAGACACCGAAGTATTTGTCGCCCCTGCCGAACTGCTCTATGGCTGTGTCTTCGTCAGGGTTGTTCATGAAGTTGACATAGCGCTTGAGAATCTGCGGGTCGAACTCAAGAGTGTTTTTGATGAGGTAGCGGTAGCTGGCATTGTCTTCTTTTTTCAACATGTGCATGAATGCACTGTTGTAGACACGGTGCATGCCGAGGGTACGGACGAAGTAGCCTTCAAGCATCCAGAATGCTTCGGCAAGGAGCAGCGTGTCGGGCACTTCGGCGTGAATGCGGTCAACCACTTCGCGCCAGAACTCTTCGGGTATGGCTGCGTCAAATTCGGCCATACTCATGGCGTAGGCGGAGCGGGAGGGCACTGCGGCGCTTTGGCCGTGGAGCGGAAACCAGAGCCGCTGGATATGGCGCTTGGCAAGTACCATGGCGGCGTCGAACCGGATGATGGGAAACATCCTGGCTACATGGAGAATCTGCTGGATGACACCTTCGCGAACTTCAGGCGAAAGAAAGTTGAGCTGGGCGGTATCGTTCCACGGCATGTTGGTTCCGTCGTTGCCATGGTAGATGTAGCGGGTGTCGCCGCTCATGTGGTCAATCCGCTTGAAGGTTACTGCTGCGTCGCTCCGGTTCCAGTATCCGTCCTCAAGCTGAATGGTGTAGCGGGGATCAGGGCTGAGGTTCGGGCCATTGTAGCTGTAGTTGTAGTAGGGCGGTGTTCCGCTGGAGAGGAACCAGTCGGGGCGGTCGCGCACCAGTTCAGAGTCCATGCCGGTATGGTTCGGAACCATGTCGCTGGCAAGGCGCATTCCTCTCTGTGAGGTACGGTGGCGAAGGTTCAGATATCCTTCGTAGCCGCCGATGTCGTCGGCGATGTCATATTTTTCAAGGGCGTAGGCCGAGGCTTTGGCTTCGGGGTTTCCCTGCATCTGCTTGATTTCGCGCGATGCATGGCTTCGTTGCCAGAGACCGATGAGCCAGAGGGCGGTGAAGCCCTGGCCGGCAATACGGTCGAGTTCTTCGTCGGGGATGTCCTGCAGGCGGTGGACGGGTCGGCCGTACATTTTGCCGAGCTGGTCGAGCCAGACATAGGTGCTTTTTGCGAGCATGACTACTTCTGGCATCCATGAAGAGTCGCTGGAGTAGTTTGCCGGGCCGTCACCGAGGGCGGTGTAGTCAGGCACGAATGCGTCCTTGTCGAAGAAGGCGCTGTCGTGACGGCCTTCCTCTTCTCTACTGATACGCTCAAAGAAGAGGTATTTGTCTTCGTCTTCAATGAGTTCTATGGCGCCGGACAGCATGGTCCAGAAAGGTGAACCTTCAAGCATGTCCGACCAGTTGAGGCGGATGTAGCGGAGCTGTTCGAGAATGGAGTCGGGAGAGTGGCGTATGGGACGGGTGAGAAGGTCGGCCAGATCTTCATTGTCGGGGCCGACAGGGCCCATTGCATGCATGGAGGATTGCAGGGTGAGGATCAGCTTCCTGTATGCCTCTTCACGCATGAGCATGGCATCGCTGAGGAGTTCGGAGAACTGCTGGAGTGCGGGGTTCTGATTGTTGATCCATACAAGGAAAGACTCTTCAAGCAGCTCTTTGCGGGTTTCGTTCCGCTTCAGTGCTTCAAGAGGCTGTTCTGCGCCGGTGTATATGTTCAGCGTCGGAAATGTTGAAAGAAAACGGGATAGGTAGTCGGTGGATCGGTCTGCAGAGAGTTCCTGCTCAAACCGGCTGTATGCCTTGTCGAGCATATCGGGCTCTTTTCGTGCGATTGCACGGGCCATGATGAAGTGGAAGAGCTCGTGAAGCAGTTTCATGCCGTGGAACTGGGCAGGGAGAACAGGTTTGGCCGTGCTGTTTTCTTTCTTCAGGAATGCATTGATGACGGCGGCCTGCTGTTCAGCTTTTCTCAGGCTTTCGGGGCCGGCTGAGGAGAGTGCAAGGAAGTCCGGGTCGGTCAGGTGAAAGAGCTGTCGCGCTTTGCGATTGACATAAAAATGTTCCTTGTTCAAAGCCACGGGCGGGTTGTGCTTTATGGTCATAATGTGTGTGCAATGTCAGGTGGCATTGCCGTTGTTGGTTTTTGGGCGGTTCGGTGCGGCATTCAGAGCGTTTTCCGTAAGCTGTAAGGTACGGAATTTCTCTGATATCCTGTGCGGGCAGAGCTAAATGAGGTGACGGCGATGGTGTGCGGGCAGAGTTCTCAGGGTTTTTGTTCCGAATGGGAGGAGGCGGCTTTCGGGCTTGTTCTGAATTTGCCGTCAATGTAGTGCTGGAGGTATGAGACACCGAGGTCTTTTGCGGAGCGCAGCAGCTCCATGCGTATGTCGCTAAAGGAGCTGTCCGTAGCAGCTTGTGGCTGTGAAAGCTCGTTTTTTTTTGTTGCCGTCGGGGTTGTCGGCCTTCTTGTGAGATGCCGCAGGACTTTCCCTGTGAGTAATCCTGTTACAAAGAAGATGGCTGTGGACTGAAGGGGGTGTTTTTTTACCATCTCTTTGGGAGATATGCCGGCTTCAATGTCATGCTGAAGCTGGTGTCCTCTTTGGCGTATCTGCTCTTCTTTTTCCGCAATGGTGCTTTGCAGCTCTTTCATTCGATCCTGAACTGTTTGCATTCGATCATTTTTTATAGTCATAGAGGGAGAGAAGAATTTTCTGGATAAGATTTTTGAGGAGCTCCGGCCTGAAGCGGGCGAAAAAGATAAATGTGACAATGAATATCAGGCTGACCATCAGGAAGCCGAGCCATGTGTGACCAGTCAGTTCACCCCCTAAAAAAGCCAGCGTGGTGACAAGGTAGGCTGAGCCGGCAATAAGCACAATCGAGAGAATGAGCATGGCTGCCACAATGGCAATTTTTTCTGAAATCTCGATTTTCAGGATTTCAATTTTGGCATCGATGATGGTTTTGACATCATCCCATGTGGCTGATACGGTATCGTCAATGAGACGGGGAATGCTCCGCTCTCCAGATGGAGGTGCTCCTCCGTGTTCTTTTTTGGCTGTACTGTGATTCATGGTTCAGCTTTTTTTCCCGAACATCATTCCCAGAAGTGCTCCTGCTCCGAGCGAATAGAGCATTGCCTGCAGCGGTTTTTTGCGTATGTAGGTGCGGCTTTGTTCGGCAATATCAATCATGCTGTCGTATGAGTCGCTCTGACGGAACCGGGCAAACGCGTCTGAAAGCGAGTCGCTGATTTCACGGATCTGTTCGGGTATGCGTCCGTCACCGGCAGGGTTCAACTGTTTCTCTGCAGAATCTTTGGCGGCGGAGTGAATGACGGGGACTTCCTGTTCCATGGTTGTCGGGTCTCTGGGTTTGAATGTGAACAACGGTAAAACTTTCCAGTAATATAGAAAAACTCTTTCGTCTTTTTATTGGCGGCGCTCTCCCTTTATTGGAGCATACGGCCTCCATCCACCCGTATGACCTGACCGGTTATGTAGTCGCTTTCGATGAGAAAGTGGAGAGTTTTGACGATGTCGAGCGCCTCACCAATACGCTTGAGTGGTATTGAGGAGGCCATTGTGTCAGGGCTGTCCATGTCCTTTTCGGGGTTGAGGGTGATGGTGCCGGGGGCTATGGAGTTGACCAGGATAGTTGGTGCAAAGCTCTTGGCGAAGACTTTTGTCAAGTGCACCACGCCAGATTTTGAGACGGTGTAGGGGGCGAAGTTTTCCCAGACAAGGTCGGCGGAAATGTCGGCCATGGTGATGATTCGCGATACAAAGGGCTGAAGGCGCATGATTGCCGCCCCCTCCTGCATGGTGAAGAAGGTTCCTTTCAGATTGGTGTCGACAAGGCTGTCCCAATCTTCTTCAGTCACCTCTCCCAGAGGTGTTCTGTAGAAGTTCGAGGCGCTGGCAATAAGCAGATCAAGACGGTCAAAATGTTTCCGGAACTCTTGAAAGGCAGCTTGAATTTCTTTCGGTCTGGAAACATTGCAGCGGACCATGCGTGATTCGGGACTTACCCACTGTATTTTTTCCAGTGTTTCCAGGGCATGCTCGTGCGAGTTGTGCCAGGTGAAGAAAACCGTGTACCCTTTTCCGGCTGCAGCAAGAGCCATTTCACTGCCAAGCCGCCCGGAGGCTCCTGTCATGAAGCAGACTTTTCTGCCTGTTGTTGCGGAGGGAGGGTTCATGTTTGCGCTTGTTTTGTTCCTTATCCCATAGGTAAGGTATTCAACCATCGGTGAAAATAAAAAATTGCAGGACTTGTGCTGGATGGCTTCAGATGAGGCGGCGGAATGATGAGGCTTTGATGGCGGCAAAGACTGTTGAGCCAGCTGTTATCTGCATTTCATCTGCAGCTTTGCGGACAATTTCGGCTACAAGCTGCCTGTTGCCGGTGGAGAGGACGATGCCGACGCGGTTGTCGGCGCTGAAGGTTTCTTTTACCCGGCACTCCAGAAGGTTGCGTGCGCTGATGGCCTCGGGGTGTTTCTGGAAGAGGATGATGTCGCGCGAGGAGAGCTCGAAGAGTGCTGAAGAGCGACTGCTGCCGTCGGAGATGAGAAGGCGGCCCTCTCCCCAGCGGTAGGCGAAGAGCCCTCCTTCGGAAGTGGCTCCGTCGAGCTCAAGAAGGTTGACATACCCCTGCTGGCTTCGGGCCATGGTTTTTCGGGCAAGCTGGTCGGGGGTTGTTTCCTCGTTGAGACGGCCGCTCTGGAGTGTCAGGATGCGGTTCGACATGAGCTGCATTTCCACGACGGAGTGGGAGATGAAGATGCAGGGAATCCCGAACTGTTCGGTGACGCTCTTCAGATAGGGGATGATCTGGAAGCGGAGGCCGTCGTCAAGTGCCGAGAGCGGTTCGTCCATGAGGAGCATCCGGGGGCTGGCCAGGACTGCCCGGGCAAGGGCTACCCGCTGCTTTTCTCCGCCGGAGAGGTTGCGGACCCCGCGCTCCAGAAGTCCGTCGAGCTTGAGTACGGCAATGAGTTCGTCGGGGGTTACTTTACGGTGCTCTTTATTGCACCGGCGGTAGCCGTAGAAGAGGTTTCGCGATACCGAGAGATGTGGAAAGAGTGCTGCCTGCTGGAAGACGAGCCCTACCCGTCGGTGGCGTGGCCGGAGGTTGAGGTTTCGGCTGCTGCTGAAGAGGCAGTCGCTGTCAAGGAAAATTTCCCCCCTGTCGGGATGCATGTGGCCTGAGAGCATGTGGACGAGCGTGGACTTTCCGCTGCCCGATTCACCGAAAATGCCTATCCGATTGTCGGTGATGTCGGCATTGATGTTGAAGTGAAAGTTTCCCAGCTGCTTTTCTGCTTCAATTCTGAGCCTCATCGTTCCCCCCTTTTTCCCACTGTTCCGGCAAGGTATTCATGGACGAAGAGGACTACGACCGATATTGCCACGGAAACCAGGCAGAGCGACAGCGCCATGGCGGTGCTTGAGGGGGAGCTGGCATAGTCGTATATGGCCAGCGGGATGGTCTGGGTGAGGCCGGGGATGTTGCCGGCTACAATGATGGTGGCTCCGAATTCGCCGAGGCTGCGGGCGAACATGAGGGATGAACCAGCCAGAATGCCTTTGAGTGAGAGCGGCAGAATGACGGTTATGAGTGTGTCGAACCATGAGGATCCGAGGCTTTCAGCCGCCTGGATGAGCTGGCGGTTGATGGAGTCCATTCCGAGGCGTATGGAGCGGACCAGAAGGGGAAAGCCGACGGTTGCCGAGGCTATGATAGCTGCTTTCCAGGTAAAGATGAGCTGTATGCCGGCGTCGTTGAGCAGTGAGCCGGGCCATCCGTTTCTTCCCAGCATCAGGAGCAGAAAGTATCCGATGACTACCGGGGGAAGAGTGAGGGGAAGGTTGATGAAGACCTCAAGCAGGATTTTCCCTCTGAAGGTTTTGAATGACAGCAGCCATGCTACAGCAAACCCCAGGGGCGCGGAGAGCAGGGTTGCTGTGAGGGCAATCTGCAGAGAGAGCCGAATGGCCGTGATGTCTTCAGGGGTGAGCTGCATCAGTCTCCTGCTTCTTTTGTGACGAATCCGTAGGCGTTGAGAACCTTGTGTGCTGCCGGGCTTTCAAGGTAATTCAGGAAGTCTCGGGCTTCTGGATTGAGTGCGCCTTTCAGGGTGAGAGCCATCGGAAAGGTGATGGGAGTATGGAGGTTCTGCGGGACTTTAAAGCGTATGGTCGCTTGTTTTGCAAGGATTGCGTCGGTTCTGTAGACAAAGCCGCCGTCAACTTCGCCGAGTTCGGCGTACATCAGGCATTCGCGCACATCTCTGGCCAGAATCATTTTCCCCTGCAGCTTCTTCTTCATGCCCGCGTTCGTGATGGCCTGCATGGCGTAGTCGCCAGCCGGGACGCTTTTGGGGCTGCCGATGGCGATCCGCTGCAGTTTTGCGAGATCCTCCATTGATGTTACCTGTATGGGGGTGGTGCCTGTAAAGACAATGGCGTTGCGGGCAAATGGTTTTCTTGACGCAGGATCGAGAAGCTTTTTCTCTATAAGAAACTCCATCCATGTGGTGTTTGCTGATATGAAAATATCTGCAGGTGCTCCGTTGAGAATCTGGCCGGCAAGAGCTCCGGAGGGGCCGTAGTTGGGGGTGATGGTGGTGTTCTGATGAGACGCATGATAGTTCCTGGCGATGTCGGTGAGGGCATCTTTCATGCCTGCCCCGGCAGATATCCTTACCTCTCCGGCGTTCAGCGGAGAGGTAGAGAGGATGAAGAGCATGAGGGCGGCCCTTATGCTGGCAAATGTGCGCTTCAGTCCGGATTTCATTGGCAGCGGCGGTTGGGTTACAGACGCTGCATTGCTGCGGCAATGTCTGAGGGTTTCCCGAAATAGACTGATGAAAGGACAATGATGTCGATGCCTGTGGCGGCATAGGCGGCGGCGTTTTCCGGAGTGATTCCTCCGGCTGCCGATATTTTTATTCCTGGAGCAATTGCGCGTATTGCCTGCACCAATTCCGTGAGGGTTTCTGTAGAGAGTTTGTCAACCTGCACGACATCGGCTCCGGCCGATGCAATTTTCAGGGCTTCTTCAGGGCTGTCGGCTTCAACAAGAATTTTGTGTTCCGGTGCCTTTCGTTTCATTACTGATATGGTGTCGAGAAATTGATCAATGCCGCCCAGAAACTCCGTGTGCTGGCGGAAGACCAGAATCGACTCCGAAAGGCCGAGACGGTGCGGTGTTGCCCCTCCCGCCATAATTGCCTTGATTGCGATTTTTTTCGTTCCGGGGAATGATTTTCTGGTGGTTGCAATGCTGATTCCAGGGTTTGTGCTTTGGGCATTCCTCACAATCCCCGCGGTTCGGGTTGCAATGCCCGACGCATACTCAAGCATGTTCAGCGCCGCCTTCCATCCTGTGTGCAGAGCAGCAGCGGACCCTTCAGCCGACAGGAACAGTCTTCCTGCCCCTACGGCCGTACCGCTCGGGGTTGATACAGTGATCCGGGCGCCGCAGCGTTCAAGAATGCGGGCAGCCTCTTCCGTACCCGAGAGAGTCGTCTCTTCACGGGTTGTAAAGGTGATTTGCCCATGTGTGTCGCCAATGCCGAGCAGGGTGGTTGTCATGTCGCCATAGGGGGCGTCCTCTTCAATGAAGCGCTCTATGTCGGAGTCAGGGAGAAGGAAAGGTATCATTATGGTGACTTCTGTCTGGTGATGAAAGACGGCCTCCTTTAAAAAGTAAAGCTTGGCGGCACTTCAATGTTATTATTTTCTGATTTTAGCCCCGTTTTCTTTCTTTGTGTAACCGTTATGTTTATTTGAATATAGCGAACCGGTGTTTGTTCTGAAAAGTTTCTTTACTGGATTGTTCGTTTTTTTTTGCTTGTCTTGTTTTCTATCGTATATTTACGATGAACTAAACGGAGGAGAGAAAGAATGCAGAGAACGCAGTCGGCAGTGCAGTACACTGAGGAAGAGGAGGCACTCGGCAGAATTGCCAAGGCTCTTGGCCATCCGGTGCGTGTGCGGATTCTTAAGCTGCTTCTTTCTGAGTCGTGCTGTTTTACTGGCCAATTGACCGATTTTATTCCGATGGCGCAGTCGACCGTATCGCAGCACCTGAAGGTTCTCCTTGATTCGGGTCTGATTCAGGGTGAAATCAATCCGCCAAAGGTTCGTTACTGCATCAACAGAGAAAACTGGGTGAAGGCGGAAGGCTTGCTCAAGGATTTTTTTGTTTCACCCGTTCATGATCGGTGTGAGTGTGGTTGATTATTGGTTTTACTAATCGTTTATTTGCGATAAACAAAAGGAGAAGAGTATGCTGCAGGTTAAAATTCTTGGAACGGGATGTGCGAAGTGTGGCCAGCTTGCTGACACGGTGCGGGCGGTAATTGCTGCAGATGGAATAGCTGCGGAGGTTGAAAAGGTTCANGATATGCAGGAGATCATCTCCTACAATGTTCTTTCTACTCCGGCACTTGTCGTTGATGGAGCGGTTCGCTCTGCCGGCCGTGTTCCTTCTGCTGAAGAAATCCGTTCAATGCTTGCTCCCCGGACGCGGGGTTGCTGCTGCAAGGGTTCTTCAGGTGCATCGGGTTCATCCTGCTGTTAAAGGGGGATGAAGATGAACCAGTCGGTAAGGTGGTGGGGAGGATTTCTTTTGGCTGCGCTCTTGTGGGTGTTTGTGTATGGGCGGCTTGAAGGCTTTGCTGAAGTCCTTGTTTCGTCGGTTGGGCTTTCGCGGGCTCTTCCCTTTGGAGAGGCGCTCTATTTTTTCATCTATGAGGTTCCCAAGGTGCTGCTGCTTCTTACGGCAGTTGTGTTTGTGATGGGGGTGGTGCATACCTTTGTTTCGCCCGAACGGACAAGAGCGATGCTTTCGGGACGCAAGAGAGGCGCTGGCAACATGCTTGCTGCCGCACTGGGTATTGTTACTCCATTCTGCTCCTGTTCGGCGGTTCCTCTTTTCATCGGGTTCCTTCAGGCGGGTGTGCCGCTCGGGGTAACATTCTCGTTTCTCATTTCTGCTCCGATGGTCAATGAGGTAGCTCTTGCACTCCTTTTCGGCATGTTCGGCTGGAAGGTTGCTCTGCTTTATATGTTTATGGGTCTTGCGGTTGCTGTTCTTTCCGGCATGGTGATAGGGCGGATGAACATGGAGCGGCATCTTGAGGAGTGGGTGCAGAAACTGCAGGGGAGTGCCGGGCCCGGCAGCGCCGTTCCTCTGGCAATGGTGTGGCCCGGGCGCATGCGTGAGGGTTTGGTGCATGTGAAGGAAATCGTGGGCAGGGTGTGGGTGTTCATTGTGCTTGGCGTTGGGCTTGGTGCAGGCATACACGGTTATGTGCCTGAAAACTTCATGGCTTCGCTTATGGGCCGTGAAGTATGGTGGTCGGTTCCTGCTGCGGTTCTCATAGGGGTTCCCATGTATTCCAATGCGGCCGGAATCATTCCCGTTGTGCAGGCTCTGCTTGGCAAGGGGGCGGCTCTGGGTACCGTGATGGCTTTCATGATGAGTGTCATTGCCCTGTCGGCTCCTGAAATGATCATTCTCCGCAAAGTGCTCCGGCCGCGCCTGATCGCTGTGTTTGCAGGTGTTGTGGCTTCGGGCATCATGCTTGTGGGCTTTGTGTTCAACCTTGTTCTGTAATCTGCTTCTGGCTTTTTCAACTCAAACTACTCTTGACACCATGAATACTTCAGTGCTTGTGCTCTGCACGGGAAATTCCTGCCGAAGCCAGATGGCTGAGGGGTTTCTCCATTCGTTCGATCCTTCGCTGGAGGTCTTTTCGGCCGGGACCGAGCCTTCCGGGGCCCTGCATCCGCTGGCGGTAAAGGTAATGGCGGAAGAGGGCGTGGACATCGCCGCCAACAGCCCCAAAAGTGTGGAGCTTTTTCTGGGTCGGCCGTTTGACTGGGTTGTGACGGTCTGCGACGGGGCGAAAGAGTCCTGCCCGGTGTTTACGGGACAGGTCGGTCACCGCCTTCATATTGGGTTTGAGGATCCGGCTGAGGCTGTGGGCACCCATGAGGAGAAGCTTCGGGTGTTCCGCCGGGTGCGTGATGGAATAAAAAAGCAGTTCGGGGAGTTTTATCAGCAGAATGTAAAAGGGGGAATATCATGACGAAACCGCTCAGCCGGCTTTCATTTCTTGACCGGTATCTTACGCTCTGGATTTTTGCAGCCATGGCCGCCGGGGTTCTTTCGGGTTGGTTTTTCCCTTCAATTCCCGATTTCTGGAGCCGATTCCAGACGGGAACAACCAATATTCCCATTGCCATCGGACTTATTGTCATGATGTATCCTCCGTTGGCAAAAGTGCGGTACGAAGAGCTCGGAGATGTGTTCCGCAATCGGAAAGTGCTTGCTCTTTCCCTCCTCTTGAATTGGATTGTCGGCCCCCTTCTCATGTTTGTTCTTGCGGTGCTGTTCCTGTCGGGCATGCCGCACTATATGGCGGGACTGATTCTGATAGGGCTGTCGCGATGCATTGCCATGGTGATTGTATGGAACGATCTTGCGGGTGGAGACAGGGAATATGCGGCCGGTCTGGTGGCTTTCAATTCCATTTTCCAGATACTCTTTTTCCCGCTCTATGCATGGTTTTTCATCTCTGTGCTGCCGGGATGGCTTGGTCTGTCGTCGTTCTCCGTCAGTATCACTATAGCTGAAATTGCCACTTCAGTATTCATCTATCTGGGCATTCCATTCATCGCGGGATTTCTGACACGGTTTATTCTGCTTCGTATGAAGGGAGCTGAATGGTATGAGGAGGTCTTTACGAAACGAATCAGTCCGCTGACGCTTGTGGCTCTGCTGTTTACCATTGTGGTGATGTTTTCACTCAAAGGAAGCCATATCCTCGCCATTCCTTTTGATGTTATCCGCATTGCCGTTCCTCTGTTGATCTATTTCGTTGTCATGTTTATGGTTTCGTTTTTTCTCGGCCGGAAAGCCGGGGCGAACTATCCACAAACAGCGACTCTTTCCTTTACTGCAGCAAGCAACAATTTTGAGCTGGCCATTGCGGTGGCTGTGGCGGTGTTCGGTATCAGCTCCCCTGAAGCGTTTGCCGCTGTTATCGGGCCTCTGGTCGAGGTGCCTGTGCTCATCGGTCTTGTCCAGGTCTCTCTCTGGCTTCGCGGCAGGATGTTCCGTGGAGTGGTGCAGGCAGGCTGAATGAGGATGGGTGTTCCCATCAGTCATTTTTTGTTTGTATCTTCCTGCCTGAGCGGTACTGCGGGCGAATTCTCTTTGCACCAGGCCGCCAAGGGAGGAAGATGCAGGCTTTTGAACAATTGAAGTGAGTGATGGCTGAAGAAATTCTCCGCCTTGATCATATCCGCAAGGAACTTGAGTTGTCGCGCGATGTGCGACAGACCATCATTCCGAACCTTTCTCTTGAAATCAACGCAGGTGAGTTTGTCTCCATTACCGGGCCGTCGGGTTCGGGCAAGTCAACGCTCCTTTATATCATGGGCGGGCTCGACAAACCTACCTCAGGTCGGGTGTGGCTTTCGGGTGAGGATATCACTGAAAAGAACGAGACTGAGATGACCCGCATCCGCAACAGTAATATCGGGTTCATCTACCAGTTCCATTTTCTTCTTCCGGAGTTCAATGCCCTTGAAAATGTGAGCATGCCGATGATGATCAGCGGAGGGTTCTCACGAAAGGAAATCAGGGAGCGGGCTATGGAACTGCTTGCCATGGTGGAGCTTACCGAGAAGCACGCCAACCGGCCGAGCCAGCTTTCAGGCGGTCAGCAGCAGCGGGTTGCCATTGCCCGGGCGCTTGCCAACAATCCGAAAGTGCTGCTTGGCGACGAGCCGACCGGCAACCTCGACTCTCGTTCGGCCGATAATGTCTACCAGCTTTTTGACCGGTTGAACCGGGAGCTCTCGCAGACGGTTGTTGTTGTGACCCATGATGAGGATTTTGCCAACAGGGCGGGACGCAGGATCCATCTGGTTGATGGAAAAATAGAGAGTGACAGGACGCTTTCGGGACGCAGAACATTTTGACCTCATTTTCGTTATGCCAGCTTCACTGAGCCAGATTCGCACAACCCATCCCCATCTCTTCAAGGCTTTTTCCGTTCTTCCCGACGGGGAGGAGCATCTGGGGAGGATAGAGGAGCTCGATCGATACTGGGAGCAGCTGGATCACACTGTTCCCGATGTGGTGAAGGATGGTTCTGCCCTGCCATCTGGAGCAGCCCTCAGCTCCACCTATGATATCATTTATGCAGGAGGCACGCTCGGAATGCTTCATGCGGCCGTGATGGCTGTGCGTTTCGGACGCAAAGTACTGGTGTTCGACCGTAATACGCCCGGTCGTTCCACCAGGGACTGGAATATTTCACGCCAGGAGCTTTTCCGTCTTGCTGATACGGGAGTGTTCAGCAAAGAAGAGCTCGATTCCGTGATTGTGCGGAAGTACAAAACCGGATGGGTTGAGTTCCACAAGGAGGATGGCAGCCAGAAGCGTTTGTACATGCAGAATGTGCTTGATTGTGCTGTTGATGCTGACCGTCTCCTGGGCCTTGCCATGGAGAAGGTGAAGGCTATGAAGGGGTGCGCGGTTCTGTCGGGAACGAGTTTTGTTCGGTGCTTTCGTTTCAGTGATCATGTTGTCGTTGAAACTGCTGATCAGAAGGGGAATGTTTCCTGGTTCGGGGCACAGGTGCTGGTGGATGTGATGGGCATTCTTTCGCCGATTGCCATGCAGCTCAACCGTGGGAGACCCCAGACCCATGTCTGCCCGACGGTTGGCACTAGCGCAAGCGGCTTTTTGGGGGTGGATTTCCAGACCGGGGAGATTCTTGCCAGTACCGGTCCGGCGGAAACTTCCCCGGGTCGCGGGCGTCAGCTTATCTGGGAGGGGTTCCCTGCAAAAGGGGATGAGTATATCACCTACCTCTTTTTTTACGATGAGGTTGCTTCGCCGAACGACAAGTCGCTTCTCGGCCTGTTCGACACTTATTTTAAAAGGCTTGGGGAGTACAAAATTATGGGGCCCGATTTCAGGGTCCATCGGCCGGTCTATGGCATTATTCCGGCCTACTTCCATGACGGGTTCAGTCGTACGCGCGAAATTGCAGACGACCGTATTGTCCTGCTTGGCGATGCTGCGTCTCTTGCTTCTCCACTCACCTTCTGCGGGTTCGGTTCGATGGTGCGCAACCTGGAGAGCCTGACGGCGGGGCTCGAAGCCGCTCTCACAAAGGGTTCGCTCGGAAAGAGGGCATTGGAGAAGGTCAGCGCATACGAACCCAATGTGGCCTCCATGGCAAATCTCATGAAGTATATGTGTTACGATTCGGCCACCGACGAACCCAATTTCGTGAACGATCTCATGAATGAGGTGATGGTTGCGCTGGATGATCTTCCGGAACATTATCGCGAGGCTATGTTCCGTGATGAAATGAAGATTGAAGAGCTGGCAGTGGTGATGCTGAGGGTCGCCTGGCGGTATCCTGAGGTGCTCAAAGCCACCTGGGATAAGCTTGGAGTTGAGGGGTCGGTTGGATTTTTGAAGAACATTTCCGGATGGGCGCTCTCCCGGATGAAACAACCTTGGTGGTAAGATGGTGGGCATCGATGCATTGAGAAGTGAGGCTGAACGGCTTCGGAGCGACATTGAACGCCACAACCATCTCTATTATGTGGAGGCGAAGCCGGAGCTGTCGGACTATGATTTCGATCTCCTGCTTGATAGGCTCGTACAGCTGGAACGGGAGCATCCTGAGCTTGTGACCCCCGACAGCCCCACCCAGCGGGTTGGCGGCACCATCACAAAAGAATTTCCTTCAGTCGAGCACCGGGAGCCGATGCTCAGCCTGGCCAACACCTATTCAATCGGCGAGGTTGAGGAGTTCGTCGGGCGCCTCAACCGACTGCTTGAGGCCGAAGGGGCTCAGGGTAGGGACACTGTGGCGGAGCTTAAGTTTGATGGGGTTGCTGTCAGTCTGCTCTATCGTGACGGCCTTTTAATACGGGGGGCTACGAGGGGGGATGGGCGCCGGGGCGACGATATTACGGTTAACCTGAAGACCGTCCCCTCCATTCCGCTGCGCCTCGGGGAGTTTGACGGGCCGTTTTCTGCAGGTGAGGGCCGCGAAGTTGAGGTTCGTGGAGAGGTGCTGATGAGGAAGGAGGATTTTGAGGCACTGAACGATACCCGCCCTGAAGAGGACCGTTTCGCCAACCCCCGCAATGCCACAGCGGGAACCCTGAAACTTCAGGATTCCCGGGAGGTTGCACGGAGGAGTCTCTGGTTTGTTGCCTATTATGTTTCCGGGCTTCATGATGAGGATACCCGGCATGTTGATCGTCTGAAGCTGCTCGAGACTGCCGGATTCTCTACCGGGAATCAGTATCGCCTCTGTCACGGAATTGAGGAAATTGAAGCCTTCATGCAGTTCTGGGATGAGGGGCGCCGAGCGCTGCCGTATGAAACGGACGGGGTTGTGGTGAAGCTCAATGATGTTCGCCAGTGGCGGCTTCTGGGCGCAACCAGCAAGAGCCCCCGATGGGCGATTGCATATAAGTATCCTGCCAGCCGTGCCACAACCCTTCTTCGCGACATTGTGTTTCAGGTGGGCCGGCTCGGCACCATTACCCCCGTTGCCGAGCTTGAACCGGTTCATATTGCCGGCTCAACCGTGGCGCGCTCCACCCTTCATAATTTCGATGAAATGCGGCGTCTCGGTGTGATGCCTGGCGACCGCGTGGTTATTGAAAAATCGGGAGAAGTCATCCCCAAGGTTATCAGCGTCCTCTTGGAAGAGCGCCCACCAGGGCTCTCTGCAAAGGAACTGCCTACTCACTGCCCTGACTGTGGTACACCGCTGGTGCAACCGGAGGGTGAGGTGAGCTGGTACTGCCCGAACGAAGAGGGGTGCGGGGCCCAGATACGGGGAAGGGTTCTTCATTTTGCATCACGCAATGCCATGGATATAGAAAACCTTGGCGAGTCATTGGTTGAGCAGCTGGTTGCAAAGGGTATGGTGAAGGATCCCGGTGACCTCTATTTCCTTCGTGAGGAAGAGCTTGCAGGTCTTGAGAGGATGGGTGAAAAGTCGGCACGGAACCTCCTGCAGGGGCTCCTGAAAAGCCGTGAACAGAGTTTTGCCCGGCTGCTTTTCGGCCTCGGCATACGCCATGTAGGCAGAGCTACCGCACGGGAGCTTGCCAAAGCCTGCTCCTCCATTGAAGTGCTCAAGGAGGCTTCATTTGAAGAGCTCTCGGAAGTGCCCGACATAGGCCCCGTCATTGCCCGGAGTATTCGTGACTGGTTCCTGAAGCCTGCCATTCCCTCCCTTATTGAAAAACTCCGGAGAGCCGGCCTTCCGCTTGCAGCCGAAGAGCCCAGGCCGCTCGTCAACACCAATTTCGAAGGACTCACAGTGGTCTTTACCGGAGGTCTCCAACGGCACGACCGCTCATCGGCCGGTGAACTGGTTGTTGCGCGCGGAGGAATCGTTGTCTCCACCGTCAGCAAAAAAACCGGCCTTGTCGTCGCCGGAAAAGAGGCCGGCAGCAAACTCGAAAAAGCCCGGAAGCTGGGTCTGCGCATCATCACCGAAGACGAATTCGACGCCCTCCTCTAACTAACCAGTTATAATAAAGCA